>ENA-OQCS01000895-OQCS01000895.1-human-gut-metagenome-genome-assembly--contig:-NODE-895-length-16206-cov-1.885565_pt1 | contig 16206 bp, 18 predicted proteins | sample MGYA00242757_ERZ504575 | MGnify/ENA primary metagenome ERZ504575 (study PRJEB26092, sample SAMD00036297) | human gut metagenome | host: Homo sapiens | study: EMG produced TPA metagenomics assembly of...
ATAATGTCGCCAACGGATTTGTCTCTATATGATGATTGTAAAGCGCACGGAGGTCGATGTCGGACAGGATGTCGACATTGTGTATCAGAAACGGCTCATTGCCTTGTAAAAAGGCGGCGGCGTATTTGATTCCCCCACCGGTATCGAGCAGATAATCCCGCTCGTCGGAGATATGGATCTGGATACCGAAATTATTGTTGGCTGCCAGAAGTTGATGATCTGGTCTCCCAAATGATGAACGTTGATGGCTATCTGGTGAAAGCCGGCATCTTTCAATTTGAGGATTACATGTTCGAGCATAGGTTTCCCATTGATAGGAAGTAATGCTTTTGGAGTACTGTCGGTCAGCGGTTTGAGGCGTGTTCCCAAACCGGCAGCGAAAATCATAGCTTTCATAATATTGAGTTAAAGAGTTGTTCAATGTTTTGTTCCCTGTGTACGAGGTCTACCCGGACACCGAACTTAGAATGAATATGTTCCGCCATATGCTGGGCGGAGTAGACCGAACGGTGCTGGCCCCCCGTGCAACCGAAACAGATCATCAGATTGGTAAATCCTCGGTCCATGTAACGTTTGACAGAAGCATCCACAATTTCATAAGCATGATCTAGGAAACGAGTGATCTCTCCGTCTTCTTCGAGGAAACGGATCACCGGTTCGTCCAATCCGGTAAAATGATTGTAACGTTCGTATTTACCAGGGTTATTGATGGCGCGGCAGTCAAAGACAAATCCGCCGCCATTGCCACTCGGATCGTTGGGAATTCCTTTTTTATAGGCAAAACTGACGATCTTGACTTTGAGCGTATGCTTCTGGATGTCGTCATAAAACTGAGACAGGTTTGTCAGCTCCCGTAGTACGGTACATAAATAGGGGTACTCCGGATAATCTTCTTTCAAAAGTTGCCGGAGGTTGTCGATAGCGAAGGGGACACTTTGGATAAAATGCGGTTTCTTTTCGAAATATCCCCGGAAACCGTAGGCTCCCAAGACCTGTAAAGTCCTAAAAAGAACAAAATGGCGTAATTGCCGGAAGAAATGCTTTTCGTCTATGTCCATATGCCCGCGTAGTGCTTGCAGATAGTCGGCTATCAATTCCTGTCTCAACTCAGCGGGATATTTGGCTTTCGCCTGCCAGAGGAAAGAGGCGACATCATAGTAGATCGGGCCTTTGCGTCCTCCTTGGAAATCAATGAACCAGGGTTCGCCATTTTTTACCATCACGTTGCGCGACTGGAAATCCCGGTACATGAATGTCGGTGTATGGTCTTGCAGAAGGACATCGCTCATTTTCTGGAAATCATCTTCCAAAAGGTTTTCCTGGAATTCCATTCCGGTAGCTTTCAAGAAACAGTATTTGAAATAGTTCAGGTCCCAAAGGATCGAACGCCTATTGAATTCGGGTAGAGGATAGCATTGGCTGAAGTCGAACCCCTCCGCACCTTTAAACTGCAGAGTCGGCAGAAGTGTGATCGTCTTGTGCAGCAAAGACTTTTCCGTCTCGTCGAAGAAACAACTTTTCCGTCCTTTCTCAATTGCTTGAAAGAGCAAGGTGTCGCCTAGGTCTTCCTGGAGATAGAACGATTTATCAACCGACCAGCATAAACCTGGGGAACGGGCAATCCCTTTTCCCGGAAATGCGCGGCCATATAAATAAAGGCATTGTTTTCCTCTATGGAAGTTCCGCTAACTCCGATCAGGGAAACGGGACCTGACAATCTGAAATACCGGCGGTTAGAGCCGGAAGAGGATAGTTCGGTTATATCAGTTGCCGGTGAACCGGTATGTGTCTGGTAAGTTGTTTTAATTCTTCAGTAATCATGTTTTTCTATTTTCGGCACTAAAGTAGCAAACAATTGACAATTGGCAATTGAGAATTGACAATTTTGTTGGGAAATAAGAGAGGCGGACGTACCGTTTTACCGGAACGCCCGCCTTCTTTATGACCATTAATCTCTAATTGTCTCTCTTTTTAATTGTCAATTGATTAAAGAATGCCTTGTGCCATCATCGCTTTGGCTACCTTCATGAAGCCCGCAACATTTGCACCTTTCACGTAGTTTGTGTAGCCGTCGGCTTGTTTGCCGTATTTTACGCATTGTTCGTGGATATTCTGCATGATGCTTTTCAGTTTGGCATCAACCTCTTCACTGCTCCAGCTCAGTTTCTGAGCGTTCTGCGTCATTTCCAGACCGGAAACTGATACACCGCCGGCATTGGCTGCCTTACCCGGAGCGTACAGGATCTTAGCTTCCAGGAATGCGTCGATAGCTTCAGGAGTAGAAGGCATGTTGGCTCCTTCCGATACGGCGATACAACCGTTGGCGAGCAATGTCTTGGCATCTTCTCCGTTCAGTTCGTTCTGAGTCGCACTCGGCATTGCAATGTCGCATTTTTCTCCCCAAGGACGAGCACCTGCCACATACTTGCAACCATATTGTTCTGCATATTCACGGATACGGCCGCGATAGAGGTTCTTCAGTTCCATGATGTAATCCAGCTTAGCACGGTCGATACCGTCCGGATCGTAGATGTAACCGTCCGAGTCGGACATCGTCACGACTTTAGCGCCGAGGCTGATCAGCTTTTCAACGGTATATTGGGCTACGTTACCTGAACCTGAAACGCAAACGGTCTTTCCCTTGATGTCGATTCCCCTTGTATTCAGCATTTCCAGCAGGAAGTAAACATTTCCGTAACCGGTAGCTTCGGGACGGATCAGTGAACCGCCGAATTCGCGTCCTTTACCGGTGAATGTTCCCGTGTTTTCCTGAGCCAGTTTTTTATACATTCCGTACATATAGCCGACTTCGCGTCCGCCAACACCTATATCACCTGCGGGAACATCCGTATCCGGGCCGATATGACGCCATAATTCCAATACGAAAGCCTGGCAGAAACGCATGATTTCAGCATTTGACTTACCGCGCGGGCTGAAGTCGGAACCTCCTTTGCCACCACCCATCGGCAGGGTTGTCAGCGAGTTCTTGAAAGTCTGTTCGAAAGCCAGGAACTTAAGGATCGACTGGTTTACAGAAGCGTGAAAACGGATACCACCTTTGTACGGGGCGATCGCATTGTTATGCTGGATACGGTATCCCATGTTGGTTTGGATCTGTCCCTTATCATCCATCCAGGTTACGCGGAAGGAGAAAATACGATCGGGAATACAAAGACGTTCGATCAGGTTGCTCTTTTCGAATTCGGGATGTTCGTTGTAAACCTCTTCGATTGTTCCTAATACTTCTGAAACTGCCTGATGATATTCTGGTTCATTCGGAAATCTTCTCTTTAAGTTGTCTAAAACTTCACTTGCCTTCATAAGACTGATTTTATTTAGAATGTTATATTTATAATATCAATTTGTTAACCGGTAGCCGTTTTTTTAACGACCTCGCAAAGGTAAGCTAAAATTTTACACAAACAAATATTTGAAAGAAAAAATGCATTAAAAATATCATTTCGGTATTTTAATCGGGTAAAAGTAACTAAATGTCACTCGTCTCTTCGCCTTCTGCTCTTATAGATAGGGACGAACACAATGATAGCTGACGCAACCAAGCAAAAACGATGTCGAAGGTTATCTTTTCGCTGTATGCAAGCATCATGTAGCAAAGGATACCCCACAAAAGAGTGATACATACGGCTTGACTATTTGTAATCTTTCTGCGTGCCATAGTTTACAATTGTTTAGTTGGATGAAACAAGCGAGCCGAAGTAAATGACCAAGGCCAGGAATACGGCTACAAGGATAAAAAGAACGATGATCTGTTTTTCGAGGGGCAGATGTCGGAGGAACGGAACGTGGCGTACCCAACCGGAAACGGCTTGGAGCTGCTCGTCCTCTTCGTCTTCTTTCGGAAATTCGTATCCGTTTGCTTCCAGAATCTCCTTTGCACGGGGAACTTCGCTTTCAAGCAGTTCGATGCGGATGCCGCCCACATTGACCGGGTATTGGATCCGGCTCGTATATTCGTTTCTCAGGTAACAGTTGACCCCTTCCGATTTCAGGAGGGATTCGATCATCTGTGCTGCTTCCGGTTCATAGAAACGGGCTATTTCGACTATTTTATCTTCCATATTAATGTGTGTTGTATAATGTAAATGATGATTTACCCGTTTATTAATTTATCCGCAATTTCTGTAGCCTGGCGGATACGGTCGGCCATACCGATGCCGCCTTTGATGTTTCCGGCCAGCGTAAGGCCGGGATAGCGCGCTTGCAGTTCGTCGATCGTTTCGAAGCGGGAGCCGCTGCTCTGTTCATATTGCGGAATGGCATGTTCGTGACGGAAGATACGGATCATATCGGGTTCTATCTCTTCCGGGAATTTCAGCATGGTGTGGAGCTCGTGCTGATGAGCGCTTTCAGCTCCTCTTCCGGCCAGGTCGTCAGGTCGGCATGCTTTACGCCTCCGATAAAGAACGAGAAGAGAGCACCCTCTTCCGGAGCCCGTCCGGTAAAACAAGCGGAGGGGAAAAGGATTCCGAGTACGTCTTTTTTCTCACAGGAAGGAACCAGGCCTCCAAACGCATCGAAGCGTAATGCACCGGTGTCGCGGAACCCGACGCTGGCCTGTACGACCGGTGCATATGCAGGTTACTGATCCGCTCCATCTTTTCTTTCGGGACGAAAGGCAACAGGGCGGGCAATGTATAAGCACCGGTGGTTGTGATTATCCGTTCCGCAATAATGGTCTGTTCGCCGTCGGCTGTCGAATAGGTAGCCATCCATTTGTCTGCACAAGGGCGGACCGTGACGTCGGCGGCCGAAAGTGTGATGCGGGCCGGACCGATTGCCCCGGCCATCGCACCGGTCAGTTTGTCCAATCCTCCGGCGGCTGAAAATACTTCTTGCTGGCGAGACGGTCGCGATCTGTTTTCGGCTGCTTGGCTTTCGCGATGGTTCCGCGGATGAAGCTCCCGTATTGCTGTTCCAGGTTGTAGAGCTTCGGGAGCGCATAACGAGTGACGAGCTTCATCGGATCGCGGCGTAGACACCGGACAGAAACGGGTCTACCGCATAGTGTAGGAACGATTTACCCAGGCGGCGGGCAGCTAACTCGCCGACAGATTCATCCGGGTTATTGCCTTTTGCCCGAAACGGCTCTCCGAGGATACGGAACTTGTCGCCAAGCGTGAACAGAGGAGTCGTGACCGCACTGAACAGTCCGGACGGGAGAGCCCGGAACCGGTTCCCTTTCCAGATCAGCCGGCGCTTGGATTCTTCGCGGCAGTCTCCAGTGCACAGGCTGGAGAGAGGGCTTCGAATAGTTCGGCGACTTCGGGATAGGAGACTACACCTGTATTGGGGCCGCTTTCGTAGACAAAATCCTTTTCGCGGAACGTATGGATTTGTCCTCCGACACGATCAGCCTTTTCGAGGATATGAATGTCTTTGCCGGCGCGAGTCAACCAGAAGCCGGTTGTCAATCCGGTCAGTCCGGCGCCGATAATCAAAATATCTGTCTGTTGGGTTCCATTGCGTTATACCGGTTTAGAAAATGATTTATTTGTTCCGAGCATCAGCTTGTCCAGCGAAGCCGCTACGTTTCGGACGAAAAGCCTGCCTTCAGGTGTCATCCTGATTTGATTTTCGTCAAACTCGACCAATCCGTCCTCTGCAAATTCGCGTAGACAGGCTTCGTCATAGGCGGTTGCCTGCTTGATGGAGCGGGCGGGGACGGAAAGCTGTTCCGACAGTTCGTTCCAGTCGATCCGGTAGTTGCACATTAACATTTCGATTGCCTCCCGTGTGATCTGTTCCTCCCGGCTCAGGAGATATCCTTTGTCGACAGGCAAGATGCCGGCTTCGACTTTCTCGATATACTCCATGATGTCTTTTGTGTTCTGGGCGTAAGCGTTCCGAGCTGGCTGATCCCTGTCACGCCGAAAGCATAGACCTGACCGGTTGTGCGGCGCGTGCAATATCCCTGGAAATTACGATGTAGTTGTCCGTTCAGCAAAGCTGTGTATAACTCGTCGTCTTTGCGGACGAAATGATCCAGCCCGATCGGCTGGTAGTCCGCTTCGCATAAGATTTTGCGGGCCGCTTCGAACATCCGGCTCTTCTCGTCGCCCGAAGCAGTCCGGTTTTTTCCAATACCTTCTGCCGGGGGAAAGCCCAGGGCACATGCGCATACGAAAAGGTGACGAGCCGGTCCGGTTTCAGGGAAACGGCTTTTTCGATCGTTTCGGCAAAACTCGCTTCCGTCTGGTGGGGCAAGCCGTAGAGGAAATCCATGTTGATGCGTACTCCGCATGAGCGCAGGATCGTTACGATTTCTTCCGGTTGCAGCAGCGGGGCTTGCCTGTGTACGGTTTGCAGGACTTGTTTGTTGAAGTCTTGGATGCCGATGCTAAACCGGTTGAATCCCGCGGTTGCCAGTTTCTCCCAATCCTGCCCTGTCATCCAGCCAGGATGACATTCGATTGCTTTTTCCGGATTTTCAATCAATTCGAACGTATCTGAAACATGTGCGTTCAACTCTTTCAGCTCAAGAGCCGGAAGAAATGTCGGGGTTCCTCCGCCGTAATGGATCTGCGAGACTTTACGTTTCTTGTCGAGTAAAGGCAGTATCAGGTCGATCTCTTTATGTAATGCGGCTACATATCGATCTATGATTTCAGGCTTGGGAGCGGCGTAGGAATTGCATCCGCAATAATGGCAGAGACGTTGGCAGAAAGGAATATGAAAATAGAAGGAAACCGATTCCGGCTGCTGGCGGTTGGATTCACGGATGGCATCCGCATAATCCCGGCTTGTGAACCCGTCATGAAAATAGTTTGCCGGCGGATAGCTGGTGTACCGGGGAACCGGCACATTGTATTTATCTAAAAGTTCTTGTTTCATATCGTATTTTTATCTTTTCTGAAAACCGTTACTATATAAATGAGGGATATCAGGCGATGCTTGCCTCGAAGAAGAAGAGTCCGTGATAACCCGTATGATCTGCAATTCTTCCACTCAGGATGGCCATCAACATGCCGCTGAGATGCGTGATGACCGTCTGGATCGTGAAATCCGTTCCTTCGCGCCCGGGGCGTACACAGTCCATTGCCGTCGTATAGACCACGATCGTCGCCATCCCGTAGCTGCCCCACAGAAGGAAAATCCCGCCGTAGAGCATGGGCGTCGTCGGATGCACGTAGGAGAGTCCGAGGAAGTAAAGTGTTGCCATCAAGACAAACACCGCGAACAGGATGCGCGCGCGGAAACGGCCGATCCGCCGTACGATCATCCCTCCGGCAAACGAGGAGAGGAACCCGACGAATGTCCCCGCTACTCCGCTCATCACCCCGATCTCCTTCATGTCGTAGCCCAGGTCGACCAGCCAGGGTTTCAGCATGGCGAGCGTACCGATCAGGCCGGAATAGTAAAGAAAGAGGAAACCGATCTGTTTCCAGATGCTCCGGCGGGCGAAGAAATAGATCACGTCTGCCTTTTTGGCCCGTTCGTGCGCTTCCTTCGGCTGGATGCGGATGCCTTTGTTGAAAAAGAGTGGCAGAAGGCGGCGATGACGAACAGCGCGACGCAAGGCAGCAGACCGTTCCAGCCGATTTGCTTGAAGAGCAGGAGCAAGACACCGCCCCCGATCATCGAACCTCCGAAACTTCCCATCGACTGCATGCTGTTTGCAAGGCTTTTATCTTTCCGGCTGAAAGCGAGTACCGCCAACGCGTCGGTCGCGATATCCTGCGTGGCGGAAGCGACGAAGGATATGATGATCAAAGCGACGATCGTATAGAAGTCCGTATGGAAATCAAGGAAAGCGACGGCGAAGATCAGGCCGGCGTAGATCAGTTCGGAAGAAAAAATCCACCGTTTATAGTCGCCCGTCGTCACGGCATGGCGGTCTACCATCGGCGACCAGAGGAATTTCAGGATCCAGGGCAGCTTGATCAGCTGGAGAAGCCCGATGGCCGAGAGTGAAAAGTCCTCCTGCCGCATCATGACGGGGATGACGGTGGAAAAGAAGCTCATCGGGATCGTCTGCGCAATGTAGAGGCAGAAGAAGGTCGCGAGGTTGTATGTTTTATCTTTCTGTATCATAATATCGTTATATAATCATCCGGCTTCCGGACGAGGCTTTAAGAGTTTTCAAAGTGTCGTCCGAACTTCGGCCGGGACTTTTGGAGTTTTCAAAGTGTCGTCCGAACTTCTGCCGGGACTTTGGGAGTTTTCAAAGTGTCGTCCGAAGTTCGTCGGGGACTTTAAGAACTTTTAAAGTGTCGTCCGAACTTCTGCCGAGCTTTTAAAAACTCAATTGTATATTCCCGCCGATCGTGAACGGCCTTCCTTTTTGTGCCAGGCCCTTTCCGCCTGTCTCGAAATAGAAAGCCGAATAGTCTGCACCGGTCATATTTTTCGCCCAGATCGCAAAGGTAATAAAATCTTTTGTGGCAGATACTTTTGCATTCAACAGTCCGTAATAAGGTTGCGAAACCTTGTTGTCTTCTTTCCACAGGATGCGTCCCGTCCCGGTGTAGTTCGCGCTGACCGTGAAGCGGTCGATGTGACGGCAAGGGTTCGGGATCGTATAATCGGCTCCGACAGCGAAAGTGTGGCGCGGGACCATCGGCAGGAAATTCCCGCTGTAGTCGATGCCTCGCCGTTCGTCCTTGTAATCTTTGAAGGTGGCATGTGTGAAGCCGTAGTTCACCTGCACCATCAGCCCGTTGACCGGATTCCCTTGCAGACTGACCTCGACGCCTTTGCTCTCGCTACGCCCGGCGTTGCGCAGGAATTGCCCGTTCTGGGTGGCGAGCATCTGGTAAATCTGTTGGTTTTTCCAGTCGATCCAGAAAAAGCAGAACTCGGCGTTCAGGCGGTTGTCGAGGAACGGGTGTTTGGCTCCCAACTCGTAGTTCCAACTGGTTTCGGGGCGGAACGTGCGGTCTTCCTCGCGGTCGAAAGAGGTGTTGAAGCCGCCTGTCTTATATCCCTTCGTCACGGTGGCATAGAGCATGCCGGTGGAGGGAAACATATATTGCAGGGCGATCTTTGGCGTGACCTGGCTGAACTTGAGCCGGCTGTCGAAGGCGTCCATCTGCTCGCTACCGCCGTCCGTTTCTTTATAGAAAAGGAAATCGTTGGAGGTATGCTCATAATCGTAGCGGATGCCGAAAGTCAGTGACAGGCCGCGCGTCAGCAGGTCGTCGATTGTGGACTGGTGGTAGAAGGCGACACCATAGGCCGGCGTGTCGTACAGCTTGCGTGTCGCATAGTCTTTGGTGAAATAATCGAGTGTCACGGTGTTGTCGATCCCCTGCCAGAAACCGAAGGCGCGAACAGCCATTTGTAACGTCCGGGAGTCGTCGATTTGATGTTCAGTCTTCGGAAAACATTTCTGCTTCATATCCTGACGCGCGAAATAGATGCTTCGGGGAGAGAAATCCTGGTCGATGCCTTGATGGTCCGAGAGATATTGGAAGGCGGTCCGGCTGTTGATGCTGTAGCCCGTCCCCTGGTAATCTGCCGAGAAGCCGGTCGTCGAAAGCGTCCGTTTGTAGAAACTGTAGTCGTTGTAGTCGACTTCGCCCGGTTTATGCGTGACCGAATCGCAGACGGCGTAGGGATAGCCGCCTTGGACTGAACGGTCGAACGAACTCATTAGCCCGAAAGAAAGGTTCTTCTGAGGCTTCCATTCCAGGCGGATGCGGGCAGAACCGGACTTCATGTCGTCCGCTTTCTTGTCTGTAAACAGGTTGGTGAAGTAGCCGTCGCTGTTCCGGTAATCACCGGAGATGGCATATCCGAACTTTTCTCCGATCTTTTTATAATGAGAGAGGCATAGTCGCGGTAGCCGTAGCTGCCGTTGGAAAGCCAGACATTTGTTCCCTCGTATTTCAAGGGCGATTTCGTATAGACGTTGATGATGCCGCCCATCGTGTTACGACCGTAGAGCGTCCCTTGCGGACCGCGCAGCACCTCGATCCTGTCCACCTCGTTGAAATCGAATCGAAAGCCGATTTTTCGAAATAGGGGATACCGTCCACATAAAGCCCGACCGAGGGAGCGTTGATTTTCGATCCGATCCCGCGGATATAGACCGGCGAGGTCAGTTTCGAGCCGTAGTCCGGCATAAAGAGGTTCGGGATAAAGGAACTGAACTCTTTGATCCCCGTGATGTTCCGGTTCTGGATGGCCGTTCCCGTCACGGCCGATGCCGACAGGGGTTCCAGCCGGAGGTCGCGCTGTTGCTTGAACGACTGCACGACCACTTCGTTCAGTTCGACATTGCGGATCTTCGCCGTATCTTTTTCTATCTCTTCCCCTCTTGCCGTATAGGCGAGGCAGAGCAGCATCGGGAGGTAGTATAATAGTTTCATGTCTTAAAATGTAACGGTGATTTCGCCGCCGATCTGGAACGGTTTGCCTTTCTGGATGAACGACTGGTTGAACGATTCGAAATAGAACGCCTGGTAGTCCGTGTTCGTGATGTTACGGCTCCACAGGTTGAGGTTGACGATTCCCTTGCGGATGCCCACTTTGGCATTGACGAGGCCGTAGAACGGCTGGCTGATGTCGTTCTTCTCCGTCCAGAAGATCTTGCCTGCTCCGGTGAACTGGGCGGATGCGATGAACTGGTCGATCATCTTCCGGTGGAGTAGTTTCGTGTATTGCAATCCCAGGCTGACGGTGTGGCGCGGCGTGTAAGGAATGAAATTATCCTTGCAGTCCGTTTTCACGATCTGGCTGTTCTCGTCCTTGTCCGTGAAGATGTAATCGCGGAAAGTGGCACGGGTAAAACCGTAGTTGAGGTCGGCGGTGAGTCCGTCCGTGATACGGCTGCGCAGCTCAGTTCCACGCCATAGCTGTTCGCCTTTCCTCCGTTGGTGATCATGCGCCCGCTGCCGTTCTCGGCAAAGCTGGTGAGTTGGAGGTCGCGGATGTCCATGTAGAAGAAGGTCAGTTCCGCACTCAGCCTGCCCCGGACCAGTTCGCTGCGGATGCCTGCTTCGTAGTTCCAGCTGTGTTCCGGTTTGTAGGAAGCGATGTCTTTCACTTCGCCCGGCTGTTCGGCTTTGTCGGGAGCAAACTTCGACATCAGGTCGTATTTGGCTTGGGCCTGGACCAGATCGCCGAACATCTGCACGTTATATCCTCCTGTCTTGTATCCTTTGGCGACCGAGAGATACGTGAATGTTTCGGGTGTGCACTGGTAACGGAGCGAAACCTTCGGCAATACTTGCAGGAAATCCTGTGAGATGTTGCGTCCATAGTCGTCGTGACCGGTAGCGTCATTTTCATCGGGCCCATTTCCACACCGATCTTCATGCTGTCTACTGCCGAATGATAGTCCAGGTTCGCTTTCTCGTAATCCAGGCGGATACCGGCGGTGATGGAAAGCCCTTCGACAAAGAGGTTATTGTAGGTCGATTGGTGGAAAGCCGCGAAGCCGTAGGTCGGCGTGTCGAAGTTTCCGGGGAAATAAATCTGGTTCAGTTCGTCCCCCTGGACAGTAAGCTTCGGTGCTTTTGGGTTATTCGCCAGTATGTCGTCGAACGCTTTCTGCAAAATGCCCGTCAGCCCGTCTTTCTTGAAGATCACAGGGCCGTCCGTGTTCAGGCTGTTATAAAACCGTAGGCGCCGAAGCTCCATTGGTAATTGCTTTTTGTATTGGATTTGATTGCCAGTTCTTCGCTCCAGGCATATTGTTTCTGCTTTTGGTGAAGGGTGAAAACAGACTGTTCCGTATAGTCCTGGTCCATCTTCATGTCGTCTTTCAGATATTGGTAGGCCGTGGTGGAAGAGAGGATAAAACGGTCTGTTTTCATTCCAGATACAGGCTGTTGTTCAGCGTGCGGCGCCAGTAGGAACTCGGATCGTTGATGCGGATCGCTGCACAGCCCCGGTCTGCGGGTCGTACTGCCCGTAGGGGAAGGCTTTTTGCGTTACATAGTCATAGTTGAATGTATATTGCGCCTTCAGATGGTCCGTAATATACCCCTCTAATTTGAATCGGCCGCCTGCCGATTCCTCTTTGTCTTGCCTTTGTGCCGTTATATTCGTTGATGAAAAAGCCGTCGTTACGGTCGTAATACCCGTTTAGCGAGATCCCGATGTTTTCTCCGATCTTTGCTGTATTGGGACCACTTTGGCTTTTGCCGCCCCGTAATTGCCCATCGACATCGTGACTTTTGTCCCTTGGTAATCGAAGGGGGAGAGGGTGTAGATATTGACGATACCCCCCATTGCGTTACGTCCGTAGAGGGTTCCCTGCGGTCCCCGTAAAACTTCGATGCGTTGGATATCGTTCAGCTCGAAATCGAAAGCGCTTTTATCCAGGTAGGGGACATTTGTCGACATATAATCCGATGGATTGCCCGCTGCTCCGCGCTCCGATTCCGCGTATATAAATGGCCGAAGTCATTTTCGAACCGTAGTCCGGCATATAAAGGTTGGGGACGAAAGCGCTGATATCCTTGAGAGCATCTATCTGCCTGGTTGCTATCGCTTGGGGCGAGAGGATGGAAACGGCTCCCGGAAGCGTGCGGAGATCGTTCGTCTCCTTTGTGGAAGAAGTGACGATCACCTCACCTATATTATAGGTCTTGATCGTGTCGTTCACATTTTCATTCACCCGTTCGGCTTTAATCGGTTGCAAACACGTAAGCGCGCCTGCGACAAGGACATACAGATAGCGTTGATTCATCGTATTAATTGTAAACTATTAGTATTTTACGGTTGCAAAGGAACGGTAAAGATGAATGGGAATCAATCACTACATGTAGTGATTTTAAGTTCGATGTCGTCGCCTGAAATAATGCCGTTCATGATGGCATAGAAGGTAAGTCCCGATACTGTTTTGATGCCGAGCTTGGTCGTGATGTTCTTGCGATGGCTGAGAACTGTGTTCAGGCTGATGTTCAGCTTGTCTGCAATTTCTTTGTTGGTGCTGCCTTTGACGATTAATTGGAGGACGTCCGTTTCGCGGGTGGACAGTTCCTTGTTGTTGTCGCTGGAAATACTGTTGTTTTCTCCGGTAAAAAGTTGTTCCAACTGCTCGATGATGACTTCCTGCGAGGCCTTGATCGTGATATGGCTGGTTGCCGATAGTCCCCCTTCGCCTTCAGTTCCGTCGATCAGGACCATCGTCTTGCTCCGGCGGGGAAGGAAAAAGTCTGCATAAAGGACAAATAAAGCGGCATTTGTAAAGTAGTAGTCGAACGTATCGTTGCCGGAAGTCGAAAATGCCTCGAAGTAGGGTAGTGGCTGATCTCTACCGGTGGAAAATAGTCGGTCAGCATGCTTTGCAGGCCGATGCTTTGTAGCGTGTCGGATAATATGATTGCTATTTGCTTGTTGCGATGCATCCGGCTGTTTGTTAAATACACAACTTTCCATAGCCGAAACCATCGGTGTCAATATCCGGTAGCGGATGCGGTTGTGTTGTTTGATATCTTTTTCCAAACTGCTGATGGCAAATATGACGGCGTAGCATAAGTTCTCGTTATAGTCGCCGGAAAGATGCTTGACCATGATGCTTTTCAGATCCGCCAACAAGGCCTCTATCGGATCTTCCAATCTCTGTTCCGTTCCGAGGTGCAATGCTTCGACCTGCCCGGAAGATGGATAATCTTTCAGTTTTTCGCTTAATGACAGGCAATAGGGGAACCAGACCCGGTCGTCCTTTTCGATCCGTGAGGTCAGCTCTTCTTTGAAGGAGGAGAAAAACTTGCCGATCAGGTTGAGCGTGTTGTTTCCCGGCGTACTCATCGATATGAATGAACCGAGATGCCTTTCTATATTCGGGATTTGATAGCGTTGGTAATACTGGTTGGTTTTAGTCAGATAATCGATAATCTGTGAAGTATGGAAAGTTTGTAGCTTCTTTTCCGGGAAGTATTCCTCGTTGAGAAACGTGTTGATTACCGTCAAGAGGAAGTCGGTATCCAGCCGGTATTCTTCACAAATCGCCTTTACCGATTTGTCGCCTAAGCCCAGGCGGATTCCAAAACGGTTAATGACAGGAATGAGTGAGGGGTGCTCTTCCACCACCTCACTCATTTGCATATTAGGATATACTAATGGCATATTTTATGCTTCTTCCCATTGTTTTCGTAATAGTTCCACTGCGGCAGGGACCAAAACGTTCCGGTCTCCCTGGCATCCGCATTCGAAACTTACATATTTGTCGTAATCCAACATCTTCAGGCCCTTGAAGCCGTTAACGTAGTTATCTGCTTCTCCGTCTTCACCCGGCATACTGCGGCGTTTACGGCTGGCAACGTGCACGTGTTGCAGATATTCGCCTGCAGAAAGGAAAGCTCCCATGTCGGAAGTCTCTTCCCAAGTCATGTGCCAGAAGTCACCCATACAGCGTACACCCGGATTGTTGATGTCGCGGCAGATGGAAGCTGCATCCGCTACCTGACGAAGATAGAATGCTTCTTTCCTGTTGAGCGGTTCAAAGATAACTGTAGTCCCGTGCTCTTTTGCGAAGTTACCCATTTCATTGAATTGTTCGCACAAGAAATCCCGCGTTTCCTGCGTATGAGGCATAGCCGGTTTTTGACCGTTGAAAGCCGGACGATGATCACACCCGTAGAACCCAGTTCGCCAGCAGGAGCAATGATCTCTTTCATCGTATCCATACACTGCTTGCGGATAGCTGGATCTGTCGAGAGGATGAACCCTTGGAAACCAGCACAGATGGCGCTCACTTTGATGTTGCGTCCCTTTAGTGCTTCCTTGATCTCTTTTACACGATCTTTCAGGCCACGTCCGCCCGGTTCGAAACCAACGACACCTAACTTTTCCATCAAGTCAAATTTCTCGTTGAGATTAGCTCCCGGTGCAATCCCTTCCTGAAAGGATATCTTCAACTCGGCTTTGCTGTTTGGACATGATCCTTTTCTGCCGGACAACCTTCTGTAGAAGCAGCCTTGCCGCCACAGGCAGCAAAAGCTGAACTACCGGCTGCAACAGCCGCGCCTGCCAGAGTTGCTCTTAAAAAGTTTCTTCTGTTCAGTGCCATATTTTATTTTTTCTTTTCATCACGAGGTTTTCCTGGAACCGGAACTGTAAATCCACTCATATCCATCTTGCCTAAGTTCAGGTCTTTCGGAGTATAATCCAGAGGAGAAGCAGTCATTGCATCCCATGTCGTTTCTGCACCGGTGTATGCTGATTCACGTCCCATGATAGCAGCCATGTTGGCAACAGCTGTTTCTGAAGCCTGTTCGATAGGTTTGCCGCCACGGATGCAGTTTACCCAGTTTACATGTTCCAATACATATGGATTTGTCTGTGTATGTGCGTTCTTTTCTGCTTCACCATCGTATTTCCAGATGACGTTACCTGCATTGTCCTTGATTTCCATTTCAGCACTGTTCCAAGAACCTTTTGTTCCTTGGATAAATTCGCTGACGTTAGTGGCACAACCATCAATCTGGCGGCACATACTATGCAAGTGGATGCCGTTTTCCATTGTGAAATCGATGCTGAAGTTATCATACTGGTCGCCCGTGATACGGCGTTGGCGAGAACCGAAACCGACAGCTTTAACCGGTTTCAAGCCGCTGAACCATGTGAATACATCGATGTTGTGCACATGCTGTTCCACGATATGGTCTCCGGATAACCATTTCCAGTTTACCCAGTCCTTGATCATGTATTCGCAATCGTTCCAGTCTTTCTGACGTTCGCGGAACCACAACATGCTCTGATTCCAGTAAACTACACCACCCGTAATTTCACCGATAGCACCTTCCATGATCTTCTTGTAAGATTCGACATAGTTGCGTTGGTGATGACGCTGTGTACCTGTTACGACACATAGATTCTTTGCCTGAGCCTGTTTGGCGGTTGCCATAATCGTACGATAGCCTACCGGGTCGACACAAATCGGTTTTTCCAGGAAACAATGTTTGCCTTTTTCAACCGCATATTGGAAATGTACCGGACGGAATACGGGAGGAGTTGCAATAATGACAACATCGACACCGCTATCGATCAATTGTTTGTATGCATCCAGACCAACGAAACGTTTGTCTTCAGGAATATTACATCCTTTTTCTTTCAGCTTGTCGGCCAAAGCGTCTACACGTTCTTTGAATGTATCGGCAACGGCAACGACTGTCACGCCGTTTGCAGCATCCAAGAAGTTTTCTGCTGCACCGGAACCGCGTCCGCCACAACCGATAACACCGGCTTTCAGTTCTTTCCGTCAGTAGCCTTATCTGCAATTCCGGATATAAT
>ENA-OQCS01000896-OQCS01000896.1-human-gut-metagenome-genome-assembly--contig:-NODE-896-length-16180-cov-4.396125_pt1 | contig 16180 bp, 20 predicted proteins | sample MGYA00242757_ERZ504575 | MGnify/ENA primary metagenome ERZ504575 (study PRJEB26092, sample SAMD00036297) | human gut metagenome | host: Homo sapiens | study: EMG produced TPA metagenomics assembly of...
GGAATTTTATTCAAAATATGGCAAAATTCCACCGCTGCGTTTTCGGTTGCTTATTTATTTTTATCATATACCTGAAGTCTATAGAGTGGACAATTACAAGATTGAAAAATTCAAGTGGTGTGTATGGAAGACAGCATTTATCCCACCGATCAAAGCTTTCTTTTTATTCTCTACAGCCGTTCCACAACCACTTTACATTTTTTCTTGCAAAAAGCAATTCCGTATGCAAGAATATCATTTCGTCCTTCATTTCTTAACCGTTCATCATACCTGCGTTCCCTAATCTGCCGCATTGCATTTTCGCAAGCTTTAGAAAGTCCCTGAAATGTTTGGGCATATTTTAGTTCTATTATGATTCCTGCATCTGGATCCTCTGTCTCGATCAGAATGTCTACCAGTCCATCTCCAGATTCTATGTTTGATTGAATCAGCCATTCAGATTCACACCGTAATAATCCTAAAACAATTCCATGATAAAAAATTTCTTTTTCTTCTTTTCTGGATTTCGTATCAAAGATGCTGATCGTATTTACAAGAATCTTCGTTAAGTCTTTTTCAACTGTATCGGCATCACCTTCTTTGATTGCTTTTAAAAGCTGGTTTATTGGTTCTCTGTTATGCAAAACGCTGTCCTTAAACCATTCTTGAATCTGTAAAATATAAACTTCTCGGATTTCTTTATTCGGAATCACCAGACGATATACTCCTCGTTCTGATTTTCCTTGCTGTGTTAAATATCCTGTTGTAAATAAAATACTCCAAAGATTATCAATACTGTTATCAATCTCATCATAAGTCAATTCCATTCGAATTGATTTTTCTATCATATCACCCGCAATCAATCGTTCAATTTCATTTCTGGTTGTCTTATCAGCTTTATCAATAAATCTTTTTACAAGATCATTTCCACTTGTGTTGATCCAGTAGGATTGAGGCTCTGCATTCGGATCTTCCAGAAGCAGTCTACATGATTGACAACATCCCATGGACAGTATACATCGGTATCTCCAAAATGATAACCATCATACCATTCTTTCGTTTCTTCTATATGATCTTTCAAATGATAATCAGCTAATAGCCTTTGAACTTCTTCATCAGTAAATCCAAATTGCTCATCAAAGCGTGAATCTGTAATAGATACGACTTTAAAATTATTAAGTCCTGTAAAAATACTTTCTTTTGAAACACGAAGACAGCCTGTTAATACTGCAAATTGCAAAGAATCATTTGTCTTAAGTGCCTCTCCAAACATTCCTCGGATCAATGTTGTCATTTCTTTGTAATATCCGTTCTGAAATGCCTTATCTAAAGGTACATCATACTCATCAATTAAAAGGATGGTTTTCTTCCCATAATGCTTATATAGCAATTCTGATAATATCTTTAGGGATGAGATCAATACTTCTTCATTCATCGAATACATTCCATCACTCAAAGAAATCATTGCATGATATATTTTTTTATCATCTTCTGTCAGTCGATCACTATCTGATAAAAAAATGAAAACGATTAGCTTCCCTTCCAACTAGCTGCATCAATCGATATTTTGCATTTTCGAACGTAAGGCCTTCGACTCCTTTTAAAGAAAGAAATATGACTGGAAATTTTCCCATGTATTCTTCTTTTAGCTGCGGATTATCTGAAATATAAAGTCCATCAAATAATGTTTGATCGGTCCCAATCTCAAAGAAATACTTCAGCATACTCATATTCAATGTTTTTCCGAAACGGCGTGGTCTTGTAAATAGATTCACTTCTCCCCATCGTTCAAGAAGTTGTTCGATCAGCTTTGTTTTATCTACATAATAGAAATTTTCTTTTCGAATTTTTTCAAAATTATCAATTCCTATGGGTAGTTTCAGCTTCCTATCCATTTCTGTACACGCTCCTTTCCATTGCCTGTTATGTTGATTTTATCATTGCATTTATAAATAGCAAGAAATCGATTATAATAGGAACTATCAAGGGACGATGGTTCCAGTTGTAGTATAAAGACAAAGATAACAGATACAAGGAGGAAGACATGAATGTAAGTTCAATGTTTAAATTAAACAATGGAAATGAAATACCAGTGATGGCACTCGGAAGCTGGGACAGCCGCGGGGACGAAGCATATCAGGCATGTCTTGATGCATTATCATCAGGCTATCGTCATATAGACACAGCAGCCTATTACGAGAATGAAGCGCTGGTTGGAGCAGCTGTCAGAGATTGCGAGATCCCAAGAGAGGAAATTTTTGTGACAAGTAAGATGTGGTACGAAGATATGGTAGAAGGAAAACAAGAAGCTGCATTTGAAAAGACATTAAAAGGGCTTGGACTTGAATATGTGGATATGTATTTATTACACTGGCCGATCAATGATGTCAAAGGTTCCTGGAAAGTTCTTGAGAAATATTATGAACAAGGACTGATCAAGAATATAGGAGTCAGCAATTTTCGTCCAAAACATTTAAAACAATTAGAAGTAACAGCTAACATTGCACCAGCGGTTGATCAGATTGAAATCTGCCCATTCCTTGTGCAGGAAGAGACCGTAAATTATTGCCAGGAACATGATATTGTTGTAGAAGCATGGGGACCTCTAGGCAAAGGAAAACAGCTTTCAGAACCAGAAATCGTAGCTATTGCTAAAAAATACAATAAAACACCTGCACAGATCATCTTACGCTGGCATTTGCAGAGAGGGATCGTAAGCCTTCCAAAATCTGTTCACAAAGAACGGATCATACAGAATGCGGATATCTTTGATTTTGAATTATCAAAGGAAGACATGCAGATCATGATGTCGATGGACTTGAGAGAATCAACAGGCAGGGGATATCCTGAACAATACGAGTATTGATTTATGATGCAAATATAAACAAAATAAGAACGAGAAAATCAAGTTATATGGAGAGTTTCTCGTTCTTATTTATTTTTATAATTATCTAAACCTGAATTCTTCCAGCAATTTCATTCCCAACAGCATACCGTTTGATCCAACGCCGATGATCATATAATCGCTGCTTTTACAAACAACTTGCAGTTACTTCCCTGTTCAATCTTCAGTTCGCGGAGCTTTTCAACAGTTTCAGGTAAGCCTAATGCCCACTTGACAGTGCAAGTCGCTCCCTGCATGACTTTTGTTAATGGTTGCATGATAATCCCTCCTTCGAACTTATATGATGTATTTCTTTCTTATATTTTATTAGTCAAAAGTAAGGTTAGTCAATCGCAACATATAAAAACTGAAAACTTTCTCAATAAAAGTAAATTGAATATAAAATTATTCAGGAATGATCTCACCGCAGATTAGCTGAATGCTTTCCGTGACCATTCCAAGATAATTATCGTCGATCAAGGCAATGATCGTATCGCCAACATGAATTTCAGTGCTTCCTCGAGCAATGATCTCTTCATCGCCACGATTTAAAGTAACGATCAAGCAATGTTCTGGCCATGGAATATCTTTTACAAGCTGTTTGGCTGCAATGGAACCAGTGCCAACGGCAAAACCACGAAGAACCTTATGATCAGCATCTTCGCTTTCTTTAAAGCCATTTTTAGCAAGAATTCGTCCTAGCAGACTTTCGTAAATTGGTTCACTCTTTAACAGATGTGCAACAAGATAGCTGATGATACAAACAACTGCCAGTGAAAGGAAGTGTTCAAATGTACCAGTCATCTCAGCGATCAGCAGGATACCTGTGATCGGTGCACGTACGATCGCTGTAAAGAATCCAGCCATGGAGATCGTAATAAAGTTCACTAAGTAATAAGAAGGAATTCCACTTGCCTGAATCACCAGTGTTCCATAGATCGCCCCAAGGTATGCACCGAGAATCAACAGTGGAAAGAAGATTCCACCAGGAGCCCCGGAACCAAAACAGAAGGCGGAGAAGAAAAACTTAGCAACTAATAATAATAACATCGTAGAGACAAGTAAAGTATGTCCTGTGATCAGAGAGATCATAGCATGTCCACCTGCTAAGATAGAAGGCAGCGTGTAACAAACGATCCCAGATACTACAAAAGGAAATACGATACGGTATTTTGCTGGGATTTTTTTCATTGCTCCAAATAAATCCTGTCCTTTCAACATGATAAAGTTATAAAAAGCACCACAAAGCCCAAGCAGGATTCCAAGAAGTATTAACATCCAATAATGTACAAGAGGAAGAGCAGCCTTTAAATGAAAATCAAAAACTGGAGATAATCCAAAGACATTTTTTGAAATAAAATCGGAAGTTACACATCCAGAGATGATGCAGACTAACATAGAGCTGTTAAAGTTCTTCTGTAATTCTTCCAGTGAAAACATCACACCTGCAAGCGGTGCATTAAAGGCAGCGGCAAGACCGGCACCTGCACCACAAGTCATCATATAGCGTTCTTTGGTTTGAGATTTTTTGTAATCTTAGCAATACCCTTTGCAACCATGGCACCAAGCTGTACGGAAGGGCCTTCGCGTCCCAGAGATAAACCTCCAAGAATACATAAAGTTCCACCAATGATCTTAGAACAAAGAACACGGTGCCAGTTCTGATTTAAATAACCTTTCAGCTCTCCTTGAACCTGTGGGATACCACTTCCAGAAGCCATGCCTTCCCAAGACATGAGCCATCCAACGATCAGTCCCATAACGATCAAAACGATAAACCAGACAGCTATCCAGAAAGGCCTTGTTTTAGTAAATGCAATGATCGTAAATAATAGTTTTTCAGCGTTATTTAAAAGCAGGCGGTAAATGACAGAAATGCATCCGGCAAAGATTCCGACAAGCAGTCCGTCAAATACAAGTGAGACAGAAAATCCGTGGGGATTTTCCAGTAAGCTTTTCATTTGCTTCAAAATAATACCCTCCTTTTCTTTTCATATTCATATCGAATTTTATTTTACTACAAATTATGATATAATGGGAAAAGATTTTAAAAAGGAGTCGAAAAATGCCGCCAATTACGAATGACTGGGCAGATTATTTAAAAGAAGAATACAAAAAGCCATATTATAGGAAATTATACCAAAAAGTTATGGATGAATATCACACTAAGCTGATCTTTCCACCAGCTGACGATATCTTTAATGCATTTCATTTTACTCCAGTAAAGGATGTAAAAGTTGTGATCTTAGGGCAGGATCCATATCATGGAGATGGACAGGCACATGGATTGTCATTTTCTGTAAAACCTGGAGTAGAAGCGCCCCCATCATTGGTTAATATTTATAAAGAATTGAACGAAGATCTTGGATGCTATATTCCGAATAATGGATATCTAAAGAAATGGGCAGACCAGGGTGTTATGATGTTAAACACAGTATTGACTGTACAGGCACATCGTGCGAATTCTCACAGAGGTATTGGATGGGAGGAGTTTACTGATGCGGCGATCAGAGTGTTGAATCAACAGGACCGTCCGATCGTATTTATGCTTTGGGGACGTCCAGCACAGAGTAAGAAAGCATTACTTGATAATCCGAATCATTTGATATTAGAAGCACCGCACCCAAGCCCGTTATCAGCATATAGAGGATTTTTCGGATGCCATCATTTTAGTCAGGCAAATGAATTTTTGAAAGAACATGGACTAGCGCCAATTGATTGGCAGATAGAGAATATTTAATGGAGAACAAGGGAAACAATGAGTAAGATAATATTTTTTGACATCGATGGAACATTATATGATTCTAGAATCGGAATTCCAGAATCAACAGTTAATGCATTGAATCGGTTGATCGCAAATGAGCACAAGATCGTTATGTGCACGGGAAGAAGCAAGGGAATGATTCCAGAAGAATATTTCCATATGGGATTTGATGGAGTGATCTTAGGGGCAGGAACTTATGTAGAGTATGAAGGCAAGATCCTGCATCAGGAACTGATGACACCAGAAGAAGTACAGACAGTGATCGACTGGGGAAAGAAACAGAAGATCGGAATCATCTTAGAAGGAGAAAAATATGGATATTATGATCTGGAGAACACAGATGATTATTATATTGCGATGAAGAATAAAACAGAAGCAGACTGTAAAACAACATTATATCCATTAAATGAAGCAGTGGATGTTCCAAAATGGACATACCATCATATGGAGCTTTCAAAGAAACCAGAGATCGAAGAGATCCTTGGACACAAATACAAAGGAACATATCATGAGCCTGTAAATTCAGTAGAATTTGTACCATTAGGTGTTAATAAGGCGAAGGGAATAGAAGTGATCCTTGATCATACAGGAATTTCAAGAGAAGATTCTTATGCATTTGGTGACAGTGCCAATGATATCGATATGATCAAATATGTAAAATATGGTGTTGCAATGGGTAATTCTGTACCAGAATTATTAGAAATCGCACCATATCAGACAGCAAGAGTTGATGAAGATGGAATTGAAAAAGGCTTGAAGAAATTTGGTCTGATCTAACATACAAAGGAGAGAAAATCATGAAAAAGATCATCAAGAAAATTACTGCAATGGCGGTCATGTCATTGTTTGCAGCGACACAACTTCAGACACCACAGGTGAATGTTCAGGCAGCAGATGGTGTTGCAACAGCAGAAAAAACAACGGCAAAACAGCCAAAGATCTATGGAAGATCAGGAATCGTTATTGATGCGAAATCAGGAAAGATTTTGTATGCAAAGAAGGTAGATGACCGTCATTATCCAGCAAGTATCACAAAGATCTTAACAACATTGGTTGCGATTGAGAATAACAAAGATTTATATGATGAAGTTACATTTTCAAGTTATGCAGTTAACAGCATTGAGCCAGGAAGTACACATATCGGAATTAAGGCAGGAGAGAAGATTCCATTGATTGATGTACTGAATGCGATCATGTTAGAATCTGCGAATGAGGCATGTAACGGAGCAGCAGAACATACAGCAGGAACTACAAAGAAATTCGTAGACTGATGAATAAAAAAGTAAAAGAACTTGGATGTACAGGTTCTCATTTTGTAACAACCAACGGATTGCATGATGATGATCATTATGTAACAGCAAGAGATATGGCAAAGATTTCAAAAGCAGCACTTGAAAATGAAACATTCCGTTATGTTGCATGCAAACCTAATTATTATATTGCACCAACGAACAAAGATAAACATGGAAAAGAGCTTTGGAATCATCATAAGATGGTGAAACGAACAATGTTTAACTATGATGGTGTTGAAGGTGGTAAAACAGGATATACAACAAAAGCAGGAGGGACTCTTGTAACATTTGCCAAGAGAGGAGATCAAGAACTGATCGTAGTAGATCTTTGTGCACATGGATATGAGTTATATGAAGATACGATCAAGATGTTAAATTATGGATTTAACAATTATAAGACAATCGCACCATTAAGACAATGAATACAGTACTGAAAGATGATACATATGGTTTCTTAAAAATAGGAAATGAATTATCTCCATATAAGATTCCATTAAAACATTTAAATGACGTGACAGTGATGTTAGAAAAAAACCAATCTGTTTCCAAACTTACATATAAATGTAAAGATAATAAATATATCATAAGTTATGATGGAAAACAGATTGGTTCTGTGAAACTTCATTAATTATTAGTACAGATTAATTAGTTGTACGTAAAATAATCAGATTAAGGGCTTCTGGTACGATAGAGATATCGACTGGGAGTCCTTCTTCTAATATTTCACCATCATAATCGATGGCGATCCCGACAGTTTGTTCTGTTGGAAGAACAGATAATTCCTTCGTCTGGAAATATTCGATAGAAGGATGCTTTGGATGTTCTCCCTGGAATAATTTAAAGATCAAATCTGGTGCTTCTGTAAGAAGTGCCATTTTCTTGATGATCATAACATCTAAATATCCGTCAGAAACAGATGCAAGAGGAGCCGCATCTGCAAAACCTCCGACACTCTTTGAGTTTGCAACCAAGAACAACATGATATCTTCAGTTCCGGAATATTCCTTACTGTTAAATGTTAAAGTCATATTTTGTGAAAGCTGTTTTGGAAATTCTTTTACACCTTCCAGATAATAGGCCATCTTACCAAGAACGGCTTTCTTATCTTTTGGAACTTTGTAAGCGATATCTGTTAACATACCTGCAGCCAGAACATTGATGAAGTATTCGTTATTGACACGTCCAACATCAACCTTCTTTGTCTGGAAGTCTTTGATCATCTGACAGAAACCATCCGCAGTCTGAGGAAGTTTCATATATGTAGCAAAATCATTGACTGTTCCAGCAGAAATGATTGCCATAGGAATATTACTTTCACTTAAGATCAGACCGTTCGTAACTTCATTTAATGTACCGTCACCACCAACAGATACAATAAAATCATAATCTCCTGGTTTTAATTCGGCAGCACGATTCTTCGCATCATCCTTGCCTTTTGTGTAAAAAACATCAACATGGGAACAAATTTGATCAAGGATCAATGTTGCCATGATCTCTCGTAACATAGAATCAATATTTTGTTTACCGGATGATGGGTTGATAATAAATAAACCTTTCATTGAGATTCCTCCTTATAAACATAAAGTGCCGGAAACGAGGCATAAGTCTCCGGCACATGAAGTGTTCCCGAGGTGATTCGAACACCCGGCCTACCGCTTAGGAGGCGGTCGCTCTATCCAGCTGAGCTACGGAAACATACATATAATTTATCGAAATCTATTTTACCGATCTTAACGAAAATGTCAATTGAAAATAGAAAGAAATACCAGTAAGGCTAAGACGGGTTGACTTTTACCATTTTTCTTTAAAGTTATTGTAATAATAAAGAAGAGGAAGAAAAGAAGAACGATGTTATAATATAGAAAGAATAAAGGAGAAGAATTATGATGGGAAAGTTTTTGTATTTTAGCAGATGGATTTGAAGAAATCGAAGGTTTAACTGTAGTTGATATGCTGCGACGTGCGGAGATTCCAACAGTTACAGTCTCTATCGGAAGTTCCAGAAATATCATTGGTGCACATCGTATTGAAGTTGAGGCAGATATCATGTTTCATGAAGTATTAGAAGCGGAGGGAGCAATGTATGTACTTCCAGGAGGAATGCCAGGAACGCTTCATCTAAAAGATCATGAAGGACTTGGAAAATTACTTCAGAAGGCGTATAAGAACGAGAAGTATCTTGCAGCCATCTGTGCAGCACCAACAGTATTTGAAAAATACGGATTTCTAGAAGGAAGAAAGGCAACTTCATATCCAGCGATGGAAGAAGAATTAAAATCCGCAGATTACCAGACAGATAAAGTTGTAGTAGATGGAAAAATCATTACAAGTCGTGGAATGGGAACAGCGATCGATTTTGCAGCCAAATTAGTAGAAATCATCAAAGGAACAAAAGAGAAGGACGAATTACTGAAAAGTATTGTATACGGAGAATAATCATTTATGGACAAATCAGAGAAAATCAGCTGGTTTGAGCAGTTTAAGATCGCCTGCTTAAAACCAAGCCAGTACAAAAGACTTCTTAACCTTGCAAAAGGGAAAGTTATTTTATTTCTTGCAGCGATCACATTGATCACAACGATTCTCGGATATGGAATGGATGTTGCAGGATTTACAGTCAGTGTTGGTGGATGGAAGAATTTTATTTTAAACAGACTGCCTGCATTTGAATTAAAAGATGGAACATTATCTGTTGATCAGGAGATGGATTTTGAGATCGGCGGTGTACATTTTGTGGCAGATACATCCAAGGATAAAGTATCAACTGAAGATTTAAGCAATACGTATCAGATGGAACTGGTATTTGCTAAGAATGAGATGGTGGTAAAGAATACAGTTGTTGGAAACATGATGAATACTTTTTCATTTAAAAATATGAAGAATGTTGAATTCAATAATCAGGCAATGCTATCTATGGTGCCGATGATCCGTATTTTTATCGTGATCATGTTCTTTACACAATGGATCGCAAATATTATTTCTTATTTAACAGTCTGTATTTTTATTACAATGCTCACATATTTTAATCAGAGAACAAGAATGGACCGTAAGAATCGAGAAGATGTATCCTTTGGAAAGATCTTTAAGCTGTCTATTTATGCCAGAGTTATATTTGAACTGGTGGAGACGATCGGTGTAACAGCAGGTTCTGCGATATTTACAGGAATGGCATGGATGTTTATTTCTTATTTTGGAAGTTATCAACTTTTACTTGCAGGATTTATGCAGCCGGAAGACCGTAAGAAACCGGACGAAATGTTGTAAGATGATCAAAATGATCTTAAAAACATATACAAAGAGAAAGGCCTCGGACATTTGTCCGAGGCTTCTCTAATGTCATATGTAGTTTGGGTATTGTGTTGGGTCTTACTTTTAAGCTTCAAAACTAGTCATAGTATTTCGTCTCATTCTAGTTGTCATTGTCAGTCTCATTCTAGTCTCATTTCTAGTCGTCATTGTTAGTCTCATTCTAGTCAACATAGCAAGTCTGTGTTCAAGTCAATGATGTGTCCGTTACTCTTGTCTGCAAGATGCCAAAAACTTGTCAAAAACTAGTACGCGGTTATGTATAAAGTCTTAAGAAAGAATTTCGTATATCGATGGAGAAGACCCAAGGAATTACCATTGATATACAAAAAAAGGCGCTCCAATCCTATGATCGGAACGCCTTTGTTCTTGAACAATTTTAATTATACACATACTATAGAAAATGTCAATAAAATCATTTGTACATTTTCAAAAACATTAAAGATAAATAGTAAAAAGAGCAGATAGGGAAATCTGCTCTTTTTGAGGGGAGTATAAATAAATTAATAAGGGGTTATAATCGAAAATAAACATATCCTCGATAAGTTCATGATATATGATTGGTTGAAAAAAATCAAGTGATTTTTTAAAAAAAAGTAAAATAAAAGTAAAATAATTTTTTTGTGTATATATGAAAGAGATTTCGCACAAAATAATGCTGTACTAAAAAGAAAGGAGAATGAACATGGCAAAGAATTGTTCGAATTCAAGTAACAAAAATCAGTCTTCCAATACAAGCAACAGCGGAGGATCTAACAGATCAAAGAACCAGAATAAAAACAAAAGTCAGAATAGTTCAACAAACAGCAACAAAAATGCAAATGATGAGTACTAATTAGAAGAGAGGAATCCTTGTGAAATCGGCATAAGGATTCCTCTTTTCTATAGAAAACACTTGTTAGTTCCAAGAGTCTGTGATGTGCATATGCTAACAAAAAGAGGACTTTTATGGAATTTGAAAATATATCATTAAAAGAAGGGATCAAGCTTTCAAAAGATAAAAAGCATTATATTTTGATGGATGTCAGAGAGGAAGAACGGTACAAAGAAGGCATTTAGAAAATGCGATCAGCTGTCCCTATGGAATCTTAAAAGAGTGTTATGAACAGATGGATGGGAAAAAGATCATTGTTTATTGTGATTTCGGCGGACAGAGTATGATGGCAGCCAGACACTTGAGGAAAGATGGATTTGAAGTTTATAATATCATCGGTGGTGTCTATTATTATATGAAAGAAAAAGAACAAAATAGGTCAGAGGCTTAGCATGTTACAAAAGTTGACAGTTGACGAAAAATAAGGAAAACGGTAGAATAGGAACAGAATAAAAATACAAAGGAGAATTGAGTGAAGACAGTTGAACTGATTGCACCATGCCATTTTGGGCTGGAAGCAGTATTAAAAAAGAGAGATCCTGGACTTAGGATATGAAATTGTTAAAGTAGAAGACGGGCGAATAACATTTCGTACAGATTTAGATGGGATTGCCCGTGCGAATATATTTTTAAGAACAGCAGAAAGAATCTTATTAAAAATAGGTTCTTTTAAAGCATATACATTTGATGATCTGTTTGAAGGAACAAAGAAACTTCCATGGGAAGATTATATTCCAGAGAATGGACGTTTCTGGGTAAAGAAGGCATCAACAGCGAAGAGTAAATTGTTTAGCGCACCGGATATCCAGTCAATTGTCAAGAAGGCTATGGTTGATCGTATGAAGTCTAAATACAAAGTATCATGGTTTGATGAAGATGGAGATGATTATCCGGTCCGCGTATTTATTTTAAAGGATCAGGTGACGATTAGTTTAGATACAACAGGTATACCGCTTCATAAGAGAGGATACCGTAAGTTGGTTAGTGAAGCACCGATCCGTGAGACACTGGCAGCAGCTCTTCTTATGCTCACACCATGGCATAAGGATCGAATCTTAGTCGATCCATTCTGCGGAAGTGGAACATTTTTGATTGAAGCGGCAATGATGGGGATGAATATGGCACCAGGAATGAACCGTTCTTTTGAATCTGAACATTGGAGCAATTTCCTGCCAAAGAAAGCATGGTATGATACCATTGATGAGGCAAATGATCTGGTCAATCATGATATAGAGATGGATCTTCAGGGATATGACAAAGATCCAAGAATGTTAAAGATCGCAAGACAGAATGCTCAGGATGCAGAAGTTGATCACTTGATTCATTTTCAGCAAAGAGAGGTCAAAGATTTACGACATCCAAAGCCATATGGATTTATCATTGCTAACCCTCCATATGGAGAACGACTGGAAGATCAGGAGACTCTCCCACAGCTATATACAGAGATGAAAGAAGCATTTGACCGCTTGGATACATGGTCTAAGTATGTCATCACTTCTTATGAGGATACAGAAAAATATCTTGGAAAACCAACAAAGAAACGTAAAGTTTACAATGGAATGATCCGAGGAGAGTTTTACCAGTACCTTGGACCGAAACCGCCAAGAAGGAGAAAATAATGAAACAGAGATTAATCTTTGCCACGGGCAACGAACATAAGATGAAAGAGATCAGAGAAATCCTTGATGAATCCAAATACGAGATCATTTCTATGAAAGAAGCAGGAGTAGACATTGACATCGTAGAAGATGGAAAAACATTTGAAGAAAATGCATTGATCAAAGCAAAAGCGGTGATGGAAGTCACAGGACAGTTAACACTTGCAGATGATTCAGGATTAGAAATTGATGCACTAAATGGAGAACCTGGAATCTATTCTTCCAGATATCTTGGAGAAGATACTTCTTATGTGAAGAAAAACAGTGTGATCCTTGAAAGATTAAAAGATGTACCAGAAGAGAAGAGAAGCGCGAGATTCGTTTGTGCGGTCGCAGCTGCATTTCCAGATGGACAAACGAAGGTAATTCGTGGTACTATGGAAGGGATTATAGGATATGAGATCAAAGGAGAGAATGGATTTGGATATGATCCGATCTTCTATTTACCACAATATGGGAAGTATAGTGCCGAACTGAGCAGTGATGAGAAGAATGCGATCAGTCACAGAGGCGAAGCACTGAGACGTATACGAGAAGTTTTGTAAATAAAACAAGGAGAAGTTTATGAGGATATTGGTGATCAGTGATTCCCATGGACGCAATGATGATATCGAGGGAGTGTTAAAACAGGTAGGCGACATCGATATGATGATCCATTGCGGAGATGTGGAACGTGGAGATTCATACATACGAGAAATAGCGGACTGTCCAGTAGTTATGGTCGCAGGAAACAATGATTACTACTTAGATCTGCCAAGTGAAGAAGAAGTGAGAATTGGCGATTATAAAGTATTAGTGACTCATGGACATGGCTATTATGTAAACTCAGGTGTGGATTATTTAAGAGAACATGCTTTGGAATATGGATATGATGTTGTAATGTATGGACATACTCATGTGCCATATATTGAAATTGGGGATGATGTAACGATCCTGAATCCAGGAAGTATATCTTATCCTCGTCAGCCAGGAAGAAAGCCAACATTTCTTATCATGGAGATTGACGAAGAAGGACAGGCACATTATGCCCATGGATATTACAAAGAACAGTTTGACGAATTAATGCTATAATATGAATGATGGAAGTATCGTAGGTGGTATTTCCATCTTTTTTCTGCGATAGGTTTGATTTGATAAGATAAGAAAGGGATGACAATGAAGAAAAAAGATATCATTGAAGGAAAGATCATAAAGACAGAATTCCCCAATAAGGGAACATTTATCTGCGAAGATCAGAAAGTTACAGTCAAAGGTGTCATTGATGGGCAGACGATCAAAGGGCAGGTTACCAAGAAGAGAAAAAGTGGCTGTGTGGTAAGATTGTTAGATGTATTAGAGAAATCTCCATTAGAAGATGCAAAACCAGTCTGTCCACACTTTGGAATATGCGGTGGATGTTTTTATCAGACGGTATCTTATGAAAACCAGTTAAAGATCAAAGAGGGAATGGTACGTGATCTGTTAAAAGATCATGTCAATGATGATATATGGGAAGAAATCAAAGGAAGTCCCAAAGTGCATGGGTATCGCAATAAAATGGAATTTTCTTTTGGTGATGAGGTAAAAGACGGTCCATTAGCATTGGGAATGCACAAAAAGAACACATTCCATGATATTGTAAACATCACAGACTGCCAGATTGTAGACAATGATTACAATCTGATCGTAAAATGTGCATTAAATATCGCACAACAGATGGAGCTGCCATTCTATCATAAGATGCGTCATGAAGGATATTTCAGACATTTAGTTGTAAGAAGAGCAGAAAGTTCTGGAGATATTTTGGTAAATATTGTAACGACATCGCAGGTAGAAGCAGATCTTACCAAACTTCGAGGTGCATTATTAGAATTACCATTGAGTGGAAAGATCATTGGGATTCTTCATACAACAAACGACAGCCTTGCAGATGTGGTACAGGCAGACAAAATAGATATTTTATATGGACAGGATTATTTCTATGAGGAAATTTTAGGATTAAAATTCAAGATTTCACCATTTTCATTCTTCCAGACAAACACATTAGGGGCAGAGGTACTTTATAAGACTGCCAGAGATTTTGTTGGGGAGACAAAAGATAAAGTGATCTTTGATCTGTATAGTGGAACTGGAACGATCGCACAGATGTTAGCACCAGTTGCTAAGAAAGTTGTTGGAGTCGAGATCGTTGAGGAAGCGGTAGAGGCAGCGAAAGTCAACGCAGAATTAAATGGATTGGATAATTGTGAATTTATTGCAGGAGATGTATTAAAGGTTGTGGATGAATTAGAAGATAAGCCAGATTTTATCGTACTTGACCCTCCTAGAGATGGAATCCATCCAAAAGCGATTCAGAAGATTATTGATTTCGGGGTTGAACAGATGGTATATATCAGTTGCAAACCGACAAGTCTTGCGAGAGATCTGGAAGTGTTTGAGGCAGCAGGATATAAAGTTAAGCGAGCTACAGCGGTAGATCAGTTCCCGAATACGGTTCATATCGAGAGTATCGTGTTGATACAAAAGGACAATATCTAAAAATCCTTGAATTTAAGCGGTTTGTGAAGCATTTTAGTTTTAAGAAAATAAGTGAAAGTAAATCATCGGACAGATGATAAATTATAGGGATACTTTGATTACAAAGTATCTCTATTTTTTATACAAAATTTATAAAGAAGGAGAACTGAATACACGTTGTGATATGTTTTTGCGATATTCAGAAGGCGATATTCCCTTTGTCTTTTGAAAAACACGGCTAAAATACAGAGGATTGTCATAACCAATAATCTGTGCGATTTCATTGATATTATATTGTGTATTTTGAAGTAATGCCTCTGCATTATATATTCTTTTTTTTTAGAATATACTGTTTTGGTGTAATCCCAGTGTATAATTTAAAATTACGGATAAACCAACTAGTACTAAAATGATTTTCTTTGGCATAATCATCAATATTAATTGGTTCATTATAATGTTCACAAAAGTAAGAGATTGCGGTATCTATTTCTTCGAAAGCATGTGAATTATCAGAATTGAGAGATGATTTAAAATGTCGCTGAAGTTTGATAAAAATCTGTCGTAAATATATTTCAAGCATTTCTTCATAACCATCTTGGCACATTTGCAATTCTTTTATCATAGAACGAAACAGATTTTGATATTCTGCACCGGATCCACAGTGAAAAACTTTTTTATTAGTAAGTCCATAAGAACGAAGCAGGTTCGTGACATTGTTTCCAGTAAAGTGAACCCAGTAAACTTCAGTTTGATCTTTGCGTAATATTCGTATTTTTGTGGTTCTTTTTGGACGATATAGAACCATATGACCAGCATGAACAATAGTTTCTTCATCATTGTTATCAAAATGAAAATGTGCTTTTCCAGCAGCAATATAGAGTAATTGAAAATCTAGTCTACCACGAGGTCGCCATGTGGGGAGTTTGG
>ENA-OQCS01000897-OQCS01000897.1-human-gut-metagenome-genome-assembly--contig:-NODE-897-length-16171-cov-3.067253_pt1 | contig 16171 bp, 20 predicted proteins | sample MGYA00242757_ERZ504575 | MGnify/ENA primary metagenome ERZ504575 (study PRJEB26092, sample SAMD00036297) | human gut metagenome | host: Homo sapiens | study: EMG produced TPA metagenomics assembly of...
GTCCGGCGAAACGGAACCGCCCGCATGGCAGCTCACCATCGACGGCGTGGAAACCGGCGAACCGACTGAAGCCGTGTACGAAGCCTACGCAAAGGCCCGCGGCTGATCAATCAGCATAAATCGCACTAAAACAACGCAAAATGTGCCGTCACAACCAACCGCAACGGCACCCATTTCGTCTCAAGCAAAATCGTGCGATATTCCGATCAAATCGTGAGGTCAAAACTGAAATCGTGCGACAACACGTCTAGCAGTAGGGTAACACGCGAATTCGCTCTGAGGGAACACCGTAACCCAACGTCAGACGATACCCTCGACATCGGCGAAGGCGGGATGCGTTCGGGAATCTCGCGAATTACATGCGCCGGATTGCCGACTGCGATCGAATTGGCGGGAATGTCTCGTGTAACCACAGAACCCGCGCCGATAATGGAATTCGAGCCAATCGTGACGCCAGGCGTGACCGTAACGTTCGCACCAAACCACACGTTGTCACCAATCGTCACCGGCGAAGCATGTTCCCAGCCAGCCAGTCGCGTTGCCGCATCCAAGGCATGATTCGGCGTGGCAATGGTACAACGCGGGCCGATCAGGCAATCCTCGCCAAGCGTTACATATCCGCCGCCGCACACCATGAAATCCTTGTTCAAGAACGTGCCGCGGCCAATGGTCAGGCCGATGCCATAATCCACATTGAACGGCGGCGTGAATTGTACGCCTTCCCCCGCGTCGGGAACGAGCTCGTGGAACAGACGGTAGGCCTCGTCAGGATCATCGAAGAAGATGCGGTTGATCGTGGCGCAGGTACGCATGGCCTCGCCAGTAAACTTCGGCAGCGACTTCGATTTGCGGTATTGCGTCGGCTTGCCAGCGAACAGCCTAGTCAGATCCTCGTCGGACGCGATCAGCGTCTCCGTCTCCTTCGTCATGCCCGTCTCCTTCGTCACGATTTCCACCACGCTATAGTGAGCGCTCACACTATACTATATTCATCTACTTGACCTGGCATACGACATACTATCCGATGTATCGTGGCATCCGCCGAGCAGCATGTATCGTTGGCCATTGGGTCCGCATGCCGGACATTCGGGCAATCCGGAACCGTTCGGATCGCCCGTCGCCGCGAAATTCGTCCAATACCGAATCATGACACGAGACAAATCGTAATGCGCCAACGGGAAGGCTTGGCATAGGGGATGCCACGAAACACGGTAATCACAGGGTCCGTATCGGAGAATCCATCGACGAGTCCTTGTCGAAGCACGACCTGCCTACGCATGAATCCCCTTATCATCGTCCGTGGGCAATGTCAGGCGGAACGGCGGAATCAGCATGCCGTCGCCGTCGCAGATGAGTCCGGATTCCGGATTGTTGCTCCACGCGTACCGCACCTCATCTGGCCTGCGCGCCGTCATGCGCGCCACGATATCACAGCCGTCTAGCCATGCCTCGGCCTGCGCGGATGTGGCGCAGTCGCGCCATAGAAATTCGATTTCTTGGGGAGCGTCACCGTCCAACGTCATCAGCCGGCGGCCCTCCGATCGGATCCGCTCGTCCGAGCGACTCCGCCACACACAGTGCATCCGCAACAGATCTCCGCAGACCTCGATGGTTTCCACGGCCGGTTGAGGCTGAGCCTGGCGACCGTATACCAAATCCATCGCGGCATTGAACACGCGATCCGCGACGAGCTTCTTGTCATACGGATGCAGATCGTTGCTCTCGCCGGCGTCAAGCGTCACCACCGTCGCAACGTTTTCAAGTTCGTTCGCGACGTTCCACTCCTGTTCGCGGATGAGTGGCCAGCCTCCATCCTCAATGGCGTCGATGTCGAATTTTGGAAGCTGGACGATCAGAAACGGCATATCCGGCTGATGCCATTTGACGCGCCACAATTGAATCATGGCCTTCAGCTCGTCGCCATATCGCATGGCGCGGTCGCCGGTGTTCGATTCGCCTTGATACCACAACACAGCGCGCACCGCATATGGAAAACACGGGGCGAGCATGGCATTGTACAGGCCGGTCGGCTTCCATCTGACGAAATCCTCGAATGGGCAATCGCGGTCAGCTTCGGCGGTCACGGCATACTGCCAGATGCCGGACAGATCGAAGACATCGTCTCCGATGGTCAGTGCCATCCGTTTGCCGGGCGTCACACGACCGCCGGGCCGTTCAACGACCAGACGCATGCGGATTTCGTTCGCGCCGGCGCGCAACACGCCGGCTGCGACCGGATAGTCCCGCGGCTCATACATATTGCTACGCCCACCGACCAACACACCATTGACCCACGTATGGTCGGCATCATTCATGGTGCCCAGACGCAATAGAGCGGGCTTGCCCGCATCCGACGAAGGCAGGAACACGGTTTTTCTCATGGTAATCTCACCGCGGAAACCGGCAAGTCCGCGATCCTTGTACCATCCGCAGGCGTATGCCATGCCATGCCACGTCGCGCGGCTCGATGTTCTTGGATTCCGGACAGTCCCACGCGATCAATGGCAGCCATTCATGGTGGGCATCGGCCACAGCCTCGTATCCAAGCGCTTGGTACCACCGGTCCCGTTCGGCAACGGAATCGCGGCTTTCTTCGACGCCACGCCATCGCCAAGATACGGCTCAAGATCAGCGAGCGCTTCGGGGAACGCCCGCAATGCGTCGGCATCCATCCAGGATTCAATCGGCGATCCACCCAATGAAACGTTCAACAGGCCGACGGCACATTCAGCCACTGACGGATCCTGCGTCCGAAGAAATAGGCGAGCGCGGAGAAATCTCCAAGGGTTTCCGCATCGCACCCCTGCCAGAACGCATGGTCATGATCGCTGCGAGGACCGTTGAAGTCACAATCGGGAATCGCTTTGTATTGCCGCAGCAATGGGTCAGGCTCACGATTCCACTCCAGCGGATAGTCCGCACGCACCAAGCCATGGGCAGTTCCATGTTCGACTGTCCCGAACACAGGAACACTTCTCCCGCATAGCATTGGCGCGAGATGCATTCGGTTCCGTCCTCATAACGCACCGTCAAATCGTACGGTCCGCCTGCTTTGATCGGACCGTACGGCACACTCCATGAGCCGTCGTCCCCCACCCGCGTAGTCCGATCCTTGCCATCGAGGCGTACCAGCACGCCGCGTCCAGGGTCGCCGGCACCCCAGATATGTATGGTCGCACCGGCCTGCAGCACGCAACCGTCGTCAAGCAGTTTCGGCAATTGCAAAACCATGCTCGTCCGCTCCTCATTGCCCATAGAATTCAATCCCGTCGAGTATGCCGGCTGACGGCGGACGCTCTGTCGCCAGCCGGCACTGTCTACTGGTTATCGGAAAGCTCCCGATAGTCGAAGTAGTCGAATTCGGCCTGCGCGTCGTAGCCGGACAGATCGACGCAGGCAAGTCCCACGAACGCGCCGGTGAAGAAGCCGCCGTAACGTTGGTTCACGTAATCGTCGGACAGGATCTTCGCATCGAGCCTGACCGGAATCTCGGTGAAATGTTCTCCGTCAAAGGAATATTCGTAGGAATAGTATTCCGTGCGGACCTTGGTGCGCAGCCATACCGCCTCAGCCTCTTCGGGCACTACGATGGCGTTATCCTTGAGGAACGACGTATATTGGTTGAAATCGTTCTGAGCCACTTCGATGACCCTTGCGTGACGTTTCTCATCCCAAGTGATAAACGCCCATGACCAGCATAGGTCATCGTAATAGTTGGTCAGGCCTGCCATCTGCATGTAATTCTTCGGATCGAAACGCACCTTGGTTTCGGCGTCGAAATCAAATGCCTGCCAGCGACGAGCCACAAGAGACAAGTCAAACAGGTTGCACAGCGAGCCCTGACCACGCAATGCCAGTTTGCCACCGCCCACCGTGCCCATGCGTCGGTGAACGGGACGCGTAGCGTGTTCCAATTCGGACCGAGCTCGCCGGAATCGAACTCATCATGTTCGTCACGCGTCGTTGGGGCCAAAGTCTCGATGGCATCTTTCGGAGCATCAACGTAACGCTGTCCGCCGTGACCTCCGATCACGCGCGGCCAGCCGTCCTCATCCCATTCGACTTTCTGGATGGAGGTCTCGCGTCCGAGTGTGCACCATCCGCGGGTGCCATGAGCCGGTTCGGTATCATGACGCCACGGACGACCGCATAGGGAGGCGTAATACCACTCGCCGGACGGGGTGTCCACCAACGCTCCATGGCCCTGCTTCTGCAAATAGGTGTCAGGAGTGTCGAAGTTACCGATGAACGGGCCATTCGGCATAACTTCGAAGGAGTACTCGTCAAGGGTATGGGAACGCGCCACAGATTCCTGATGTTCATACACCGTGCCGCCTTCTGCGGCAAACAGGTAGTACCAACCATCCTTCTTGTATAGGTGGGGACCTTCGGTGATCTTCACCGCAGTGCCATCCAGATGGTGCGGGCCGTTTCTGGCTTGAGCTTCATGGTGTCGACGTCGAATTCCGTCAATGTGATACCGTCGAACTGGTGGTGGTATTCACGGAAATCCCATGTCTGCTGCACCAAGTATTTGCGGCCGTCGTCGTCATGGAACAGGCTGGCGTCAAAACCGACCCCGTTGATGCGAATCGGCTCGCTCCATGGCCCGTGGATGTCCTCGGCGGTGACCAAATAATTAGTGCAATCCTTGAATGCACCATTGACCACCTTGACATCAGTGTAGATCAACCAGAATCTGCCATCCGCATAGCTTAGGTCAGGAGCCCAGATGCCTCCCGAAGAGGGGTTTCCTCTCATATCAAGCTGGCTGGACCGGCTCAACGGGCTTGGAAGAATGTTCCAATGCACCAGGTCCTTGGACTCATGCAGGCGAACGCCTGGGAACCATTCGAAAGTGGAATTGGCAATGTAATAAGTGTCACCGACGCGAATCATCGAGGGGTCGGCATGGAAACCGGTGAGCACCGGGTTGGAAATCTTCATAATGTACCTCTTGCATAAGAGATGAAGCCCGGAAGACGGAAAGGAACATCTTCCGGGCGTGGGTTGTCACATTCCGTCAGCCCTTGACCGCACCTGTCAGGCCGCCGACGATCTTCTTCTGGAAGATGGTGAAACAGATCAGGGCCGGAATCATAGCCAGAGAGGTGAAGGCCAACACCTGTGCGGTGTCAACGGAGTGTTCGGAGCTGAACATCTGTACGCCAAGTGGCAATGTGTACTTGCTGGCATCACTGAGCACGAACAGCGGCAGCATGTAGGCATTCCAGCTTCCCACGAAGGTAAGGATTCCAGTGGTGGCCACGCCAGGCATGGACAGCGGAATGACCATGCGCCAGAAGAAGCCAAGGCGGGAGCATCCATCGAGAAGACAGGCCTCCTCAAGCTCATTAGGAATCGACTGTAGGAACGGCACCAAGATGATGATGGTCTGAGGAAGTCCGAAGGCAATTTGAGGAAGGATCAGACCCCACAGGGAGTTGGCCAGACCCAGATTGCGAATCAGCAGATACAAAGGTGTAATGCCAACGGTCATCGGGAACATGAGACCAGCAGAGAACAACGCGTACATAAGCGGCGCATAGCGGAATTTGTATCGGGCGATGACAAAGCTCACCATGATGCTAAGCACCACGACGCCTACCATGGTGGCGATACCCACGATGGTAGAATTCTTCAGTTCCGTCCAGAAAATATCACTTTCGACGACCGTCTTGTAGTTGTCGGGGACCCATGGGTTCGGCATCCCGGACGGATGGTTGGTGATCTGCGAATTGGTACGGAAACCGCCGAAGATAATGTACAACACCGGAGTGATACAGATGGCCACAAGCACCAGGGAGAAGAAGTAGACGATTGGGTTGCCCCATGGCGTCTTGGATGACTTACGGTAACCATTCTTCTTGCTGTACTCGCTTTTGTTGGAATGTCCTGCGATTGTTGCGGCAGTCATCACTTCACCTCACTTGCCAGGGCAGCAACCTCACGATGCTGCACTTCCTTTGCGCGCTTCCTGGCACGCTTCTCGGCTTCTTTCTGCTCAGTAACAGCACCGTCCAAGTCACGGTTCAGCACGAACTTCTGATAGACGAGTGCGATGATCAAAGAGATCACGAAGATGATCAGAGCAACGGCGGAACCATAGCCATAGTTGCCGGCTGAACGACCTTCACGCACCATGTAGGTGGCCATGGTGGACACACCAGCGGTGGTCGACACATACTTGCCCCACACGATATAGACCAGATCGAAAAGCTGCAGAGAGCCAATCATGGAAAGGAACACCCAGATCCGCAACGTCGGAGCAAGCAACGGCAACGTGATGCTTTCTGCATCTGCCAAAACTCGCCCCATCCACTTTGGCTGCTTCATACAGTTCATCGGGAATGGATTGCATGCCGGCGAGCATCAGAATTACGGCGAAACCGACGTATTTCCAGCTGATCAGCAACAGCAGCGTCCAAATAGCGATTTTCGGGTCGGCCAGCCAATCGGGACCATTGATGCCGAAGTTGGCCAGAATCTCATTGATGGCGCCCTTCTTCTGTAGCAACAGGCTCCATCCTGTGCCGACGATGACCTCGGAAACGACATACGGCACGAAGATGAGGGTGCGGATGAGACCACGCCCCTTGAACTTCTGGTTCAGCAGCAATGCGAACAGGATGGCGAGCGGAGCCTGGATAACCAACGAGCCGATCACGACCTCGAAGGTATGCAGAATCGCCGCCTGGAACGCGGGATCCTTAAGCGCTGTGATGTAGTTCTGGAGACCAACGAATTTACCTGTCTTGGAGGGAAGTCCGTAGCCCTTCCACTGATAGAAGCCGTAATAAGCACCCAAGACGATAGGCAGAATCACAAAGCAGACGAACAGAAGAATCGCAGGTGCGGACAGTACGAAAATCTCAACATTACGACGCATTTTGCCATCGGACGGTTTCTTGGACCGCTTAGCGCGCAGCGTCACCGCGTCTTTGCTTGTACTTGACATGGTTTTCTCCACTACCAGATACGTTTCTCGAATAGGAAGGAGGCAGATGAAGATCTGTCTATCCACCCTCCTTTGGCCGTCAACCAGCCATGTTCACTATCAGCCCTTGGACGCTGCGTCTTCATCGCCTTGACGATGTCAGCCGAAGTCCCCTGTCCGGAAAGCAGATTCACCACTCCGGAATTAAGAGCGTTGCCAATATTTCCGCCGAGAGCGGTATCCATCCACAGCTGCATGCCATCAGACTTTTTCATAGCTTCGAGGATAGCCTTAAGATTTTCATCGGTAACCGCATCGTAAGCTTCGGCGGAAGCCGGAATGGTGCTGAACGCAGTGGCGTATTTCTCCTGATTTGATTTCTCAGCCATGAAATTGACGAAATCAACAGCAGCGTCCGGAGCCTCGGGATTGACAGCGAAACCGGTCACAGCGCCCATCAAAGCACCTTCCTCGCCTTTTCCTCCGTCCACGGTCGGGAAGGCGAAGAAGCCAAGGTCAGCCATTGGCTTCTTGTCCGGAGTCAGGTCCTTGAGAACTCCAGGCTCCCATGTGCCCATGAGCTCCATCGCAGCCTTATGATTGGCCAGCAGACCTGCGGACGAGCTGGCGCCCTGCTGGGCCGTCGTGGTGAGGAATCCTTCGTTAAAAGCATTCGCATCCAACAAATCCTTCAGATCATCTCCGGCTTTGACCCAGCAAGAGTCGGAGAAGTCCTTGTCATTAACGCCCTTGGCGTAGGCCTTCGGAGAGCATTCGCGCATGGACAACCAGTAGTACCAGTGACCGACCGGCCAAGCATCCTTGCCGCCGAGTGCGATCGGATCGATGCCAGCGCTGCGAAGCTTCTGCACATCGGTCTTCAGCTCGCTGAAAGTGGTCGCTCGGCATCGATGCCAGCCTGCTTGAACAAATCCTTGGAATACCAGATGCCACCAGGCTGGGCAGCGACCGGAACACCATAGACCTTGCCATCATAAGACATGGAATCCAATGAGGAAGACATTTGCTTTTTGACGGTATCGCTAATCTTATCAGTAATATCCATTACCTGACCGGCATCAACCATGTCCTTGGTCTTGGCACCACCAAGGGTCATGTACACATCCGGGCCGGAGGCGGGATCCTGCATAGCGGTAGTCAGCTTGCCTTCGAAATCCTCGTTCTGGATGGCCTGAATCTGAACCTTGACACCGGTCTTCTTCTCAAACGCTTTGGCCAGATCCTCCCAATACTGCTTGCCGTCACCAGCTGTTGCGTTATGCCAGAACGTAATGGTCTTATCGTCTTTGGCGCCAGCGCTGGAGCCACAGGCACCCATGCCCAACATGGTCGCCACCGCAAGAGTGGCAGCTGCAATGGTTTTGAACTTCATTGTCTTCTCCTTATTGACCAAATCATCATCGACAAAATGATGGCAACGACAGGAACGACTTCTCTCGAATGGTCGAATCGGGAAGCATGACCGCAACGAATGCTGCTGCAGCTCCCCTAGCAGACAGAGAATCAGCCTTTGACTCCCTTCGAAAGTCTCCATTTCGTTTTCGTTGTACCTACAGACTACCGAAACAAATCACACAAAGTCAAGTTTTTTGTAAAATCAGAAAACTAACTATTTTTCGTTGATTTTACAACGTTTTTAAGCATTGCCAACATATCGAAAGTTTCGAAAAACGTAAACCGAAACTTTCGTTCGCATTTTCGGATATGATGAAAAGAAGAAGGAGTGACTCATGCGCAATACGACAAAGAAAGCTACGGTACGACTCTCTGACATAGCTAAAGAGACCGGTTATTCCCTTTCCACCGTATCCAAGGCGCTCAACGGCAGAGCCGACGTTTCCGAAGAGACGCGGCAAACCATCAACGCGGTGTTGAAACGGTATGGGTATTCCCGTAAAGCGACAGGTGCAAAAAGCCAACGAATTATAAATCGTGTTCCAAGATTTCGATAATGTTTGGGCCCTTGAAGTACTCCGTGGCGCCATTCGCGAAGCCAAGTTGCATGATTTGAACGTCATCACCACCGAAGGCGGCAATCGCCAGCACCCGGACTCATCCTGGATTGACAACATGCTGCGTCGGCAGACGGATGGCGCCATTCTTGTCTTCTCCAGTCTGACACGTATCGAGCGGAACAAACTGCATTCCAGAGGTATTCCCTTCGTCTTGTTCGATCCATTCGGTAATCCAGATCCAGACACGCTGTCGGTGCAAGCGGACAACTGGACCGGAGGCGTAATCGCCACCAGGCATCTGCTCGCACTCGGACATACCCGCATAGGCATCATCACCGGACCGGAGGAGATGATGTGTTCCAAAGCACGTCTGGACGGATATACATCAGCGCTCGCGGAACATGGAATCGAAGCCGATCCCGAACTTATCACCGAAGGCGATTTCACCACTTCCGGCGGTTACGCACAGTCCATCTCCCTGTTGAAACGACCGAATCGTCCGACCGCAATCTTCGCCGGCAGCGATCTGCAGGCCATGGGCGTCTACGAGGCGGCAAGGCAGCTGGGATTACGTATTCCCGAGGATTTATCCGTGGTCGGATTCGACGATGTGCAGACTGCCGCATTCCTTGGCCCGGCGCTGACCACCGTACGACAGCCGCTCCAAGACATGGCAAGGGCCGCCGTACGCATGCTGGTCGAAGCGCTGTCCACCGACGTGATCCAACCGCACATCATCATGCCGACATCGCTAGTGGTACGCAACAGCACACAGCAACTCGAGAGTTAATCAGCGGGGCAAACCTCACAGGCACAACCGGAGGGAGAACACAGCGCTCCTAGCCTTCGACCCGTTTTCAACTCGTTCTAAGACGGCCCGTCGAACATCAGCAGTGAACCATCCTGAAATTCCGTAGAATCTATGCCATGAAGCCGGCCATGCAACCGACGAATCCACCGGCCCATTCGGTGCTGAGGAAACGAGCATCGACACTCAGCAGAACCTGCCCCTGACGCACGAACGTCGCAGAATCAACCAGACCATGCATGCCAGTCACGATGACCGACAAGCGGTTGTCGTCGAAAAGTACCGCCGGACGCACTCCGTCAGCCTGTACGACAACAGACCCAGCTTGCGAATCGTCTCCATTCACCATCTCGTAACGCACATCCGTGCCATGCATCGAAAACACCGCGTAATGTGTGGAATTCTGCCGGATCACTAAAGAACCGGACATGGGAATCGGCATGAGCGTCGGCAGTTTCGCTATTCTGCGGTAGCTGACATCACGCTCATCGCGCACCACCACATCGTTCGTCGAGCCATCAGCCACATCCACCAGTGCAGGTTCCACGTCACCGGCGAGCGAGGATTTCACCCTAGGCTCGATGGCGATGCCATCGTCTCCAGTAGTAACCGTAATCTCGTCGGCCAAGCGGCCAAGACCAGCGCAAGTCACTGGCCATCCGGGGTCACCCTCATGCGTATATGATGCACCGTTGCCGTCCAGCTTCCAATCGGCCGGATTATGTTCCCAGGATACCGGAGCGACAAAGCTCTCCCTTCCCAAGTAGCTCAATAATTCGCCGTCACGCTTTCCCCGTGTCTCCCTCACGCCAAGACACACCAGCCACCATCCCAGTTCCGGATGAAGCAACAGGTCCGCATGTCCCACGCATTGCAGCGGTTCCGACAAACCCAGATGTCGGTGGGTGAGAATCGGATTCTTCTTATCCGCGTGGAAGGCACGGATTGCGGTGCCAAGATAGCAGCGTTCCCCGTCACGAACCTGCGGAATGCACTCACCCAATTCGGATGCTTCCCGTTCGTAAGCTTCGAACGCCCGAAGCAGTCCATGCGGCGCATAGATGCGCATGGCCATTTCGCTATGTTCGAAACTGGTGCCCCCCTCAGCGGTCATCAGATACACATAATCACCCACGCGATAGAGATGCGGCGCCTCAGCCCACACCGATTCCATACCGTATCCGCGCCATATTACCGTCTTGCCCGATCCCGCAGGAAGACCGTCATCGACAAAAGTCCAAGTCTCCGGATTAATGCGTTGGGTCCAGACCTCGGTCTGGCCTTCCCATTGCGGATTGACCGCAGGACGGGTCTGGGTCCAGTACACGTTGCCATCCCCGTCCTCGAATATGTCTGGATCGATGCCTTCAGCGCCCTCAATCCAGAACGGGCCATGCCATGGCCCTTCGATAGAATCCGCTTCAAGGATAAAATTGCCCTCCGCGGCGTGGAACCGCATCAGCTCGCTTTCTGTGCAACCACCTTCCATAGCACGGCGATCATCAAGACGGGCAATGGTGCATGCAATCACATATTTGCCATGAATCCTGCGCAGCTCGGCGCATAGACACCGCCCGAATCATCCACGAAAGGAATAAGCAGGCGCCTTGCCAAGTCAGCATCTACCACATTCGACACATGCTTCCAGCACGTCATATCCTCGGAAACGTAAATGGGAAGACCTGGGACAAGCTCAAAAGTAGAAGTCACCAACACAATTCGCTGGAACTCATCATCCAAATCCAACTCGGATCAGGATTCATTCCACTAAGAATGGGATTGGTAATGGTAATAGTCGCGGTCATAAATACACCTTATTCAGAAACGTTCGTGAGCATCGCATCATTGCGAACAATCGAAACTTTCGTTTGGCCCAAAAACGCAAACAAGCCGTACACCGGCGACATAACCGGCAGAGACTTGCCTGCGAAGGAAATTCTAGGAAGAAGGAAGGAAAGATGAGTGGTGTGCCGGAACGCCAACGCTTCGGCACACCACATCCGGCTCTGTCACAGCCGAGCCTCACTGCTTGATCCAGCGATGAATCAGGAGCCCTAACGGAAACTCCCTATTCGGCTCACGCCTCGGCCAGGGCGTCGATCATGTAGTTGTTGATCGTGGCCTTGACGGACTCGAGGTGATCGGACTTGGTGGCCTCGATGAGCTTGGACTGCGGGATGTCCAGAGCGTACTCTTCGAGGGAAGCCAGCGAAGCGGTGCCGTTCTCGACGGTCGCGCCGATGCCGGAATCGAAGGAGCTGTAGCGCTCGGCCTGCAGATTCTCGATGACCTTGTCCTCGTGCATCTTGGCAGCGACCAAGAGACCTGCAGCGAATGCATCCATACCTGCGATGTGGGAGCGGAACAGATCCTCGGCGGCGAAGGAGGTGCGGCGCGGCTTGGCATCGAAGTTCAGGCCGCCGTGAGGGCCGATCTGACCCTCGGCGAGGACCTCCCACATGACGGTGGAAGTCTCGTACAGGTCGGTCGGGAACTCATCCATATCCCAGCCGATGAGCTTGTCGCCCTGGTTGGCATCGAGGGAGCCGAGCACACCGGCCTCGCGGGCGGTGCGGATCTCGTGCTGGTAGGTATGACCGGCCAGGTTGGCGTGGTTGCCTTCGAGGTTCAGCTTCATGAAGTCGATGTCGTAGGTCTTAAGGAAGGCGATGGCTGTGGATGCATCGAAGTCATACTGGTGCATCGTCGGCTCCTTGGCCTTCGGCTCGATCAGGAACTGAGCGTCCAGGCCGATCTCCTGAGCATACTCGTGCACATGTGAAGAACTTGGCCATGTGCGCCTGTTCGCGCTTCATCTGCGTGTTCCACAGGTTCTCGTAGCCTTCACGTCCACCCCAGAACACGTAGTTCTCGGCTCCCAGGCGCTTTGCGATCTCCAGGGAATGCTTCAGCTGGCCACCGGCGTAAGCGTAGATGTCGGCGAACGGGGAGGTGGAAGCACCGGAAACGAAGCGCGGGTTGGTGAACAGGGAGGAGGTGTTCCACAGCAGCTTGATGCCGGTGGACTTCATGTTCTCTTCGATCTTGTCGACGACCTTGTCCAGGTTCTTGTCGGTCTCGCGCAGGGTATCGCCTTCCGGAGCGATATCACGATCATGGAAGCAGAAGTACTCGACGCCGAGCTTCTGGAAGAACTCGAAGGCGTAGTCGACCTTGGCCAGAGCCTCATCCTCAGCATTGGAGTACTTGCCGTACCACGGACGCTGGGCGGTGCCGGTGCCGAACGGATCGACCAGCTCCTGATCGAACGTGTGCCACCAAGCGACGCCGAAACGCAGCCAATCCTTCATCTTCTTGCCGGCACAACCTTGTCGGCATCGTAGTAATGGAAAGCCAGACCCTCCTGCGGTCCCTTTTCACGACCGACATACGGAATCTTTTCGATATCCCACAGACCCATGGGTTGCTCCTTTGCTATTGGTTTTTACTTTTGTAAGACCTTGCTTTTCCCGTCAAGCGGATTCCCGCCTGTCTTGATGTACATAATAAAATCAACTTCCTAAGTTTGTCAATTCAGTGAACTATTCGGCGTTTCCATTGAAAATAGCCAATTATCAACTCAGTGATAAAGTGAACATGTTTGTTGCATCGCAGCGCTACGCAACGAAGCGCGCAATCGAAAGAAGGAATCCATGAGCGAAAACGTCGACACCATCTGCGTGCAGGGAGGCTACCAGCCCGGCAACGGCGAATCCCGCACTCCCCCGATCATTCAGGCGACAACCTTCAAATACAAGTCAAGCGAACAGATGAGCCGACTGTTCGACCTATCCGAATCCGGATACTTCTACACCCGACTGCAGAACCCAACCAACGACACCATCGCAGCGAAAATCTGCGAAATGGAAGGCGGCGCGGCCGCAATGCTGACCTCATCCGGCCAGGCGGCAAACTTTTTCGCACTCTTCAACATCTGCAACAACGGTGACCACATCGTTGCATCCTCCGCAATCTACGGCGGCACGTTCAACCTTATCAACGTGACCATGCGCAAAATGGGCATCGAATGCACGTTCGTAAGCCCGGACTGCACCGAGGAAGAACTCGAAGCGGCATTCCAGCCGAACACCAAGGCGGTCTTCGGCGAATCCATCTCCAATCCGGCGCTCATCGTTCTTGATTTCGAAAAGTTCGCGAACGCAGCGCACCGCCACGGCGTGCCACTGATCGTCGATAACACGTTCCCCACACCAGTCAACTGTCGTCCATTCCAGTATGGCGTGGACATCGTCACGCACGCCACCACCAAATATATGGACGGTCACGGCTCCTGCGTGGGCGGCGCAATCGTGGATTCCGGCAACTTCGACTGGATGGCTCATGCGGAGAAATTCCCCGGACTCACCACGCCGGACGACTCCTACCATGCGTGACCTATGCCAAGGACTTTGGCAAGGCCGCCTACATCACCAAAGCCACCGCACAGCTTATGCGCGATTTCGGCTCAACACCGGCGCCGATCAACTCGTGGATCATGGGCATGCATTTGGAGTCGCTGGGCGTGCGTATGGAGCGCCATTGCGCGAACGCGCTCAAGGTGGCGCAGTGGCTGAGCGCCGACCCGCGCATCAGCTGGGTGAGCTTCCCAGGCCTTGAGGAAGACAAGTACCATGCGCTAGCTGAAAAGTACATGCCGAACGGCACTTGCGGCGTTATTTCCTTCGGCGTGCCGGGCGGCCGCGAAAAGGTGTCCGCGTTCCTCGACCACCTGAAGATGGTGTCCATCGCCACACATGTGGCCGACGCGCGCAGCTGCACCCTATACCCGGCAGGCACCACGCACCGTCAGCTCACCGAGGAGCAGCTCGTCGAAGCAGGCGTTGGCATTGACCTGGTGCGCCTGAGCTGCGGCATCGAAAACGCCGACGACATCATCGCCGATCTCAAGCAGGCGATGGACGCGGTGCTCTGATTCCCGCGAACCACGCGACCATACGGTAACGGTGGGGCCTGCGACGGGGATCGATCCCGTCGCGGGCCCCACCATATCCGACTCACGGACGGCACCGATCCCGCGCAAGTCATCGCCACGCATATGCCGCCGCCGGCATAGGATAGTGGCAGGAGCCCGCGGCGGCCGGAGTACAGACGTCACCAGGTGGCAACGGCACACTCCCGGAGGCGCGATGGACAACGACGACTACACGGCCAAGATGACCGAGCTCATCGAACTGCTGCGCGTCATCGGCAACGATACGCAGCAATGCGAGGTTAAGGAGTGCAAACGCAGAATCAGCTCGACCATCACCGAGACGCTGTCCGCGTTCTCCAACGGCAACGGCGGGTACATCATCCTGGGGCTGAGCGAGAAGGCGGGGTTCACGCCGGTCGAGGGCTTCGCGCCCGCGCCATGCAGGAGGCGTTGAGCCAGGCCTGCGAGAAGCTCACGCCCGTGGTCCGGCCCGTGATCGTGACCTGCCCGTTCGAGGGCGCGAATTTGGTGTTCGCCGTCATCGACGAGATGCTGCCGCGGGAGAAGCCCTGCTTCGTCTCCTCGGTCGGCCCGCACGACGGCTCCTACATCCGCACCGGCGACGGCGACCGCAAGATGACCTCCTACGAGGTCGATCGTCTGCTTGATGAGCAACGCCAGCCGGAGCACGACATCGCGGTCGTGCCAGAGGCCACGCTCGACGACTTGAATCCCAACGCTCGTCCACGCGCTGCTCGAATGCGAGCGCGACCGCCATCCGCATGTCTTTGCGGAGCGTTCCGACATGGACATGATGCTGGACCTGCGCATCCTGAGACGCATGCCAACCGGCCACCCCGCGGACGACACCGTGAAACATGCCGCGAAACATGCCGCGGATTGCGACCCGGCGGGAATCGCGTCCAGGGAAGACGACACGGATATCGGCGCGGACACCGACACGGACGAGGAGACCCGGATCGCATCCGTGCCGCGCCCCACGCTTGCGGGACTGTTGGCCGTCGGCCGGTATCCGCAGAAGTTCTTTCCCCGGCTCAACGTCACCATCGCCGTCTACCCCGGTACCTCACGCGACGACGTGTTCACCGGCGACGCACGGCTCGTCGCCTCCGAAACCATCACCGGCCCGATCCCGATCATGATCGATGACGCGGTCGCCTCGCTGATGGTATGGACGTCCGGCCCAGGCGCGCCGATTCCGGCGCGCAACCATCACAGTCGCCACAGCCGCCGATGTATCCGCAACTGGTGCTGCGCGAGGCCATCGCCAACGCGTTGACCCACCGCGACTACTCCCCGGACGCGCTCGGCACGCCCGTGCATGTGGACGTGTTCACCGACCGAATCGAGGTCTCCGAACCTGGGCGGCTGTTCGGCGCGGTCTCCAAACAGCGGCTCACCCATGAGGCGTCAACGTCCACGCGCAACGCATTCCTGTTCTCGCTGCTGCGGTCCACCCCGTATCCGGACGGCGGGCACCGTGCTGCGCGACGACG
>ENA-OQCS01000898-OQCS01000898.1-human-gut-metagenome-genome-assembly--contig:-NODE-898-length-16156-cov-3.497910_pt1 | contig 16156 bp, 17 predicted proteins | sample MGYA00242757_ERZ504575 | MGnify/ENA primary metagenome ERZ504575 (study PRJEB26092, sample SAMD00036297) | human gut metagenome | host: Homo sapiens | study: EMG produced TPA metagenomics assembly of...
TTTTCTTCAACAGTACGACCAGTCCGATGAAGGTGATGACGACAAGACTGCCTGCAATCACTCCGTTCACCCTGTTCTTACGTACCGTTTGTTCGGAAGTCAGTTTGTGTTCTTTCAGTACGACATCCTTGCCATCGGTTGCGGATGCTTCGTGTACCTCCTTCATGTTCTGGGTATAGGTCTGCTTCTCGCTATTATCCAACTGGTCGGCAACGAACGACTGTAGCTTGTCATTGTCGCAAACGAATTCGGTACAAGCGGCACCTTTTTCGCGTGTGATTTGTGCATGCAGGGAAGCAGTGGTTTTCAGTTGCTCATCAGATGCTTTCCAGTAACCTTTGCGGGCGCTTTCCAGCATGACGGCTGTCATAGCCTGGAATGCGGCGGGATTGACGCGGAGGAAGTACTCGTGAATGCCCAGCTTATTCTCATCCTTTATATACATTCTATACAAGTCATTGAACAGTTCTTTGTCCATGGCCGACGGACGCATGACGTGCCAGCCGAAGATGTTGCGGAAGATTTCGCCGAACATCTGCGCCGAACCTTCCCCGCCTTTCATCCGCTCTTGTATAAAGGTAGGTTCAAGATGGTGGAACGTGTCTCTACGGCAATGGCCTCTTTGGCATCCTGCATGCGGCGGTTGGTCCGGTTGCGGTAGTCTGCCATATAAGCATCCGGTTCCTTGCCGGTCACGGTTTTGACGGTGAGCGAGAGTCCACCCGTAAATTCGTATACATGATCCAGGGAGATGGGGCCATGTGTTACTTTGACGGGGCTGGATGACAACATCCGTTTCGGACAGTGCCGAGGCAAACAAACCTTCCTGGACGTCTCCCCAATTTCCGTCGTCCCCATAAGAGGCACCCATATTGTTGAGGTATCCTTCGGCTATCTCCTTTTCGCTTTCCCACGAGCCGCTGTGCTCGGTATAGGCCATCATACCGGTACTGTATCCGCTGTTGATCGGTCCGAATACACGCATCACAGACATTTCACGGGCACGTTTGGGGGAAGTTCCCTTTTCCACCAGTAATTTTTCCTGCAACAGTGTACCCGATGCCACATAGTTGGGATAGGTCTCATCTCCGGCTTCCGATGCCAGACGTATAGCATCGGTCAGTAACTTCAAGCGGGAACCGGCTATGTCGCGTAGCTGTCCGGACACTTGTACCAGCACATTGATGCGCGGACGCCCCAGTTCTTCACTGGGCACCAGTTTCAGGTCAACCACTCTGCCTTGGGCGTCGCGTACGGGTTCTACTCCCAGCATCCAGAATACCTGGGCCAGCGTAGCTCCTTCCGTATTGATGAATTCGCCTGCCCAGAAGGTATAGCTTACTTTCCGGGGATATTCGCCGTGCTTGCTGATGTACTGTTTTAAAGTCGCTTCTGCCAATCGCTTTCCATCTTCAAGCCCTTGGGTTGGGAGTATTCTCGGCGTTGATGCTGTACATGTTGCGTCCGGTGGGCAGAACGTTCGGGTTCAGTACGGGGTCACCTCCCGGCGCAGGGAATACGGTTCCTCCGCTGAGTGCACGCACCATGGCATTCTGTTCGTTGACGGAGGAGGCAAGCAACTGTTCGCGATAGAGTAGGGCGGGGCGAAGCTCCGGTGCTACAGATGCAGTATCCTTGGGTGGATTCTGGAGTAAGGCGGTCAGTCTTTTCCTGGCGGCAGGCAAGTAGTGGTGGGCTATATAGGTGAAGTCTTGCAACTGCTCTGTGGTGATTTTGCCTTTATCGCGGTCCTTGCGGGCCGTTTCGTATGCCAGCGGGTCGGCAGCGACGGCGAGAGTGGTGGTCAGCAGGTCGCGGTCAGAATAAGGCTCGTTCATGGTGTAGTACGCACCAGTATCTTTTCGTTGGCTATCTCTTCGGTGAAGGCATCCAGACGTTCCAACTCCTCGGCTGTATAGGGTTCGCCGGATATGGAATCCAGATTGAGGTCGCGGTGCAGCCCCAGGCGCATGGCCTCTTTTTTGATGTTCATTCCCAGAGCGGTGTTTGGCAGTCCCTTCGTCCAGCACTTTGTGAATATCTTCCAGCAAGGCCGAATAGCGTTGGCGCATACCGCTCTCCACGTAGGGCGGAGTGAGATGGGTGACCAGTACGGCATGTGTTCGGCGTTTGGCAATGATACCCTCGCCTACGTTTCCGGTGGTATAGAAATAGAAGTGGGGGAGGTTACCAATCAGTACATCCGACCAGTCGGCCTGCGACTGTGCCACATTCTTTCCGGGCGTGTATTCCAAGTTGCCGTGGGTGCCGAAGTGAATCACTGCATCTGCTTGAATCCTTTTTGCATATACAGATAAGGAGCCAGGTAGCTGTGGGGCGGCGCTACCGGCATTCCATGCACCAGTTTGAACTCATCATCTCCCAATGCCGGGCGGGGCTGGGGGAAGAGTAGGATATTGCCGAATTGCAGGCAGGTAATGGCAATACTGTCCTCTGTTACCAGCAGATTGCCGGGCGCATCTCCATATCTGTCTGTCACTTCCTGATATTTCTCGGGAAGGAGTACTTCGTGTGCCCATTGTTCGTATTGCTCGGTAGAAAGCCATATCGGGTGTGCCGTTTTCAAAAACTGTTCTTGTGCTCCTTTGGCATACGAACCCATGACGGCACCGTCACGATGTATCCGCTTGCCGAACTCCTCTACAGTAGCAGGCAGTCCATTGACGTCGTACCCTTCCGAACGCAGGCGTTTCAAGAAGTTATAGAGTGAAGGAATCACTTCCATACCGCTTGCCAGCAGGGCGTCTTTTCCCGGAGTCTTGAAGTAACAGATAGCAACGCGCTTTTCTTTGTTGGACATGTCTCTCAAGGACATGTACTTGGTAATATGGTCCACTACGGCATCTATCCGTTCATTTTCAGCGGTGTACAGATAGTATCCGTGTTTGTTTTCGTTTTGGGTAGCGATGCAGAGGGGTAGCATGCCTCCATCTATCTCAGGCACACTACACGGGCGGTCAGTGTGCCACGCTGACGGGGGTATCCGGGTCCAGCCATTCCTCGTGGGGCTGAATCAGCGGGAAGGGCATGAATAAAGGAATGTTTTCCTGGTGCAGCCAGTTGATGAGTGAGTCATTGCCCAGCCGTCCCATAGGCAGGTAGACTACTGCATCGGGATGGAGGGTACGTATCATATCGGCACGCGGTTGACCTCCGGCTGTGAAAGGATAGACATTGAAGCCTGCTTGTGTCAAGCACGTGATGAGGGAATCTACGTGGGCACGGTTTCCTTCCATCGGAAAGTTGAGTCCGGAAATCAGGGCAAGGTTGCGTCCGTCCTCATGGTAGAGATTTTTTTCTTTCAGATAGGCGGTCACCTCTTGCGGAGTACTGAAGTAGCGGCCGTATTCGCGGTGGTAGAACATGTTCTCCAGCAATGGGATGGGAGGCTCGTAATCCTGGTGTCCCCACCGGTGGGAGTGGCGATGTGGCGCAGGTAGAGTAAGGCATTCCGGTAGTTGTGCTTGTTGCCGTTCTTGAGATACTCCCGTAGCGTATGCTGTTGTTCATTGGTAACATTGTGATTGAGGGAGAGGGTGAAATTTCGTAACGTATTCGTAAAGACTGGTACTCCGCTGGCACCCACCGTTCCACTTCGGCAATCTGGCCGTCGTCAAGGTATAGCCTTCTGCTGTACATCACGATGGCATCATAGCCGGAAAGGTCCTTCACCTCTTCTTTTTTTTATGCAGGTGACTTCTATCCGGGCGCAGTCATTGTTCAGGCAATGTCGCAGCTTGTGCCAGGTTGCGTTGATAATAAGTATACGTGTAGGAGCAAGCCAGTACTGATAGGCCGCAAAGCTGCAGACAATCAATAGGCTATGCTGCCGAGGAATATTCCAAGTCTTTTCTTATTCATACAAGTTTATTCTCGTTAATAGCGTTTTTGTCTTTTACAACATTTTCTTCTTATATAATTCACACTTAACGCCACACCCGTGATGCAAACGGCTGTACCTCCAAGCAGCAATACCCAAAGCACAGTCTTGCGCAGGGTGGCATTGGAGTTCAGACCGGGCAGACGCATGCGGTGCAGGGCTGTATAGCTCCAGTATTTCCAGCGGGAGGAGGTGTCTACATGGCGGATGATTCCCGTTTCCGGGTGAATGTAATAGACGCTCCGGTCCGGGTCGTCCACCGTTATCTTCCAGACGGGAAGCTGGGGTCGTCCGCGATACATATTGCTCATGTCGCGATAGTAGGTCTCGAAATGTTCGAGCCGGGAGATACGTATGCCGGGGATATGTTGTGAAGAATCACGCTGGGAGGTATAAATGCTTTCCACGCCTTTCAGGATTTCTTCTTCGGAGAGTTGTAACGGACGCGGCAGGCTGTCGGCGGCATCGATGTAATACTCGTTTTTTCTATCTTTTACGATGTAGTAGGGATGTTCGCGGAAGTTGCGCCACTCTATCTGCAAAGCTTGGGGATAGGCAGCTATGACACGGCGGTAGTCCAAGGGGTAATCCTCCGGTTGTGGGGCACGGGCATGGAGCGTGCGTGTGGCGCTGCCTTTCTTCAGTGCCGGTTTATGAATCCATTCGGGAATGTCTGCCAGAGACATCATGCCCGCTGAAGGTGAAGGTCAGTACGAAGATGCCGAAAAAGATTCCGCTGACGTAGTGCCAGTGATACCATCTTTTTCGGTAGGGGGAGAACTTGGGATGGCGGCTTCGGTGCGTCTTACGCCATACATCCACAGTTACCCAAATGCCGGCAATGACCATGAGACAACCCAGAGCTGTGAGCCAGATGACGGTCTTAGTCCAAAGGACGGTGTCCTGCCGCAGCCAGGTGAAGTATACCCAGTGGGGAATGGCACCCAGCCATGCCCAGAAGCGTTCGCTTCTGTTGGAGAACTGCAAGGCCTCACCGTTTTGTGAACTCAGATAGAGCTGTGTCCCGGCATCGTCGGCAAAGTATATTTTATAAATGGGCATTTCCTTTTTCAGTTCAGCGAAGGGAATCCATTGGTCCAGAGAGTGGAGGGTGTCGATACGGGTAATGGGAGAAGAACACCACAAAGCTGCTGTCCGGTGCAGGTGTTCACTGTCCAGAGAGGGTCGTGAGATGGTGGAATCGGCAAGGAAATGAAACGTGCCTTTTGTGGTACTAAAGCTGAACTCGGGGTGTCCGGCATTGAGGTTCAGTATCGTAGACCTGACCTTTACGCCACGGGGCAGGCGGGCTGTGACGGAGGAGATGTCCGGAAGTGAGTCTCCGGTTTGGGAGAGCATATCCAGCTTTTGCATTTTCTCTTTGGCGCTGACACGGGGAAAGCGGTGGTACATCATCACGAAGGCGGAGAGGAACCACATGAGAAATAGGATACAGAGCAAAGTGCCCAGTATCCTATGAATAGAGTACATCAGTTTGGTGATAACATTCATTGTCGTTCGCGTTTTTCCTGCAAAAGTACAAGATGATTCAAGAACACTAAATACCCACTAATGGTATATTATTCTGTGTCTTTTCCGGCAGCATAGGCCGCCTTCTTCGTCATGATGTCCAGCATGCGGTGCTTCAGTCCGAAACGGATATGGTCAATGAATATTTCTTGAATTTCCGGAATTTGTCCCAGTCCTTCCAGTTGTGCACTGACGGTGAAGCCTTCTTTCTCGAGCATCTCCTTCCACTCTCCGGCAATGTCATTTTTGGCATGGTCTCCGGCAACAAACATGAAGGGTATGAGGGTCACACGTTTGGCTTTCCCGGCTTTCAGTTGTGCCAGCATGGTGTCAAAGGTTGGATAACCTTCGATGGTGCCCACATGGAAATTGGTCAGTCCGCCTGCTTTCAGCATATAGTCCATCTGACTGTAGATGGCGGTACTGGGGGTATAGGTGCCGTGGCCCACAAGGACGAAGTGTTCTTTGGTAGCTTTCTTGCTTTGTGCCGGGGCGTTGTAGCGGTTCCCCAGAATACTTGCCACTTTCTCTGCATCTTCGATAGAGTAGAGCAGGGGAGTACCTACACGTATTTCCTTGAAGAAGGGTAGTGCGTTTTCCACATCCCGGCGGAGGGATTCCATTTCTACTCCGTCAATGATGTTGGTACTCTGTACGATGAGGTGTGTGTAACCTTCGCTGCGCAGTTTCAGCATGGCATCCAGTGGAGTCAGCTTCGTGATGCCGCGCTCTTTCAAGCGGCGGATGATGATGCGCGACGTATAGGCTTCTTGGAACTTCAACTCCGGGAAGGCGGCTTGTGCCTTGGCGTTGATGGCATCAATGGTGAGGGCGCGGGTATCGTCGTGCGTAGTGCCGAAGTGCACCATGAGCAGGGCGGCTTTGTCGCCGGGTTTCATACTTGCAAGCATATCGCTGTGCTCGTAGTTGCCTCCCCCGTGCGCATGGCAGAGGAGGAGGAAATTACAAAGGAATAAAAAGACAAACAAATTCTTCATAAATACTGATGCTTGTTTTAATCGTTCTCTATGACACGTATCATATCGAAGTAGAAGCGTCCGTCCACTTCGGCTCCTTTCTCTACATTACCGGTCTTGATGTCATAGATGTAGATAACGGCGTTGGCATCTTCTTCAGTGTTTACACCAATGTATGCTTTGTTGTTGAAGATGACAGAACGCTGTGAGAAGCGACCGCCGCTGTAACCGATTTCCTTGCCATCATAGCTTAAGCGTGTCTTGGTTCCGGTGGTAAGATCGAGGATGGCGTAGTAGTGAGAGTAAGCGTCGATGCCGGGTTGCTTATCTGCAGCGGGTCTATCGGCATTGTCATTACGTGCATACACTAAGGCTTTGTTCCCTTCCAGATATTGAATGGTCAGCAATTTGCCGTCGGCATTGGGATAGCCGTTGTAGGAAGCGTCGAATTCTGTTTCGCCTTTGTTGATACGTAGCAGGATGCCTTTGAAAAAAGCGTTATCTTCTTCGTGGAAACAAGCTAGGTAGAGATTGTCTGCTTCGTCGTACATTACGCAGTTTTGCATCAGTTCTCCGTAAGCGCTTCCTGCCATTTCGCATTCGATGGGAGAGAGTACATCTTTTTCTACTTCCATGGTAGAGGGGTTGATAATGGCTGTATGGAAGTTAGGCTCTTGCTGGTCTATATTCGTCAAACCGTCTGTCTCTTTTCAATAGTAGAAGTAGTACAATCTGTTGTCTGATTTGCGGTAGGTGAGGATACCGGAGCTTGTCAGTTTGAGCCAGTTGGTGGGGGCTGGTATGTTGAGTTCACCTTCAGCAGGATAGTCAAGTCCTCTGCGTTCAGTTTCGTATAAAGAATCTTGTCCTTCTTACCATTGGTAGACATGATGACGAGTGTGTTGTCATCAATCCAGGCATGTGTGTAGGAACGTACCTTATAGCTGTTGGCCTTGAAAGGACGTTCTGCAATAACCTGAACTGCATTGTTCTTGATTTGATATTTTACGAAACGGTCGTTGGTTGCGGGTATTTGGTAGTAATATTTTCCTTTTGAGATAGTCTCCATGGAATAATCTCCCAGTTCCGAACCTTCTCTTTTCACAGTGATGACACCCTGCTCTGTGGCCAATGAGTTGACGCTATGGACAATAGTGGTATTCTTGCTACTCATCCCACCGTGTTTGTCTACGGTGACAAATAGGTCGAAGTGATAGTTATCCTCATTGACTTCCGGGTCGGGATTAGGATTAGGTTCCGGGTCATCATCGGAACACGCTGTGAATGACAGTGCCATCATGGCAGCCATAAAGGCAATCAGTGTAAATTTGAATTTTCTCATTTTGAATGAATTATTAAATGATTAGTTAATGAATAGTCTGAATTTAGCAAAAAAAGCACGTCCGGGCTTCTGCAGCTTGTAGTTGTCATAGGCTGTCTTGTCGAGGAAGTTGGTACACTCCAAAGCCAGATTATAGCGTCCGCGTCTCCATGAGTAAGTGATGTCGGCATTACAGATGTGCTGGGCGGGAATGCGTGCCTTGTTATCATATGCGCCGTAAGCTTCCCAGGTCAGGAAGTACCAGTGTACCCATTGATAGGTACAACCCAGGCGCAATCTGCTTTCGGGCAGGGCAATGTTGCGGAAGGTATAATAAGCCTCTACGCTACCGAATAGCCACGGGCGGTTGGGCACACGGTTGTTATAGGTGGCAGAGGGCTTTCCGTCACCCTTGTACTTCTGCTGGTCGCGAGTGTCCTGGTAGCTGACGTTTGTGGCGAGTTGCAGTCTGCCTTGCCAGTCGTAGCGCATTTCCCCTTCCGCACCTTTTACATGGACAGCCGGGACGTTGGTATATTGCATTGTACCCTCTTTCTCGGCAATGCTGGTCTGAATGTAGTTGTCTACCTTACGGAAAAATCCGCTCATCTCATAATAGAATGTATGTCCATTGCCCGGGTGCCATGTGCCGAACAGAGAGGCATTGAAGTTGTTGCTGTTTTCCGGTTTCAGTGCCACGTTGGCATAGATGGTGGTACCGTTTCCCAACAGCTCGCGGGCGATGGGTAGTCTCACACTATGTTCGTAGGATACTTTGATGGATAAAGGTTCTACGATGGTGTATCGAAGTCCAGCACCGTAGCCCAAGTAGTTCTTGGTGGTGGAACCTTGCACATCCTTCGAGCCGGTCACGCTGGATTGGTCGGTCTGCCGGATATTGGGATGGTTGATGTAGTCTTTTATGAAGAATACGTTTTCCATCTTGCCATCCAACAGAGACTGGTTGTAGGAGAGTCCCAGGATATGTTTGGTAACCACATCTTTTGACGGCTCGAAGCTGGTATCAAGGTCATCGAAGCGGTCGTTTCCGGTACGGCTCAAATGGTAGTTCAGATTAAAGCTGTGATGGGTATTCAGCTGATAGTCCAGGTTGGTGCGCATAATGGTGAGCGGACGCTTGTAGTGGCGCATGGATGGTTCTTTGCCCATAATCTCGTTGCGCTGGCTCACGATGTATCCTCCATCCAATAGTACTTCCGATAGGCAGTGTCCACGGTCAAGGAATGGTCCAGGTGTGGGAGAGGGAGGCATTCAGTTGCATGTTCTTCAGGATGAAGTTGTACTTCTGATAGCGGGCAGAGATGTTCCAGGAATCGGAATTCCTTTCTGCCATTCCGTATACTTTGTTTTGAACAGACCCCGTCTGCAGTTCCTTGTCTGTTTTTGAATAGGAGGCGGAAACAAAGAAAGCATCAGCCAGATTTGTTGACAAATCCGGCTTCCACCTGTGCCAGTAGCGAGAAGTAGCCGTCATGAAAACGCTTGGGATTGCCATATATGAAATTGTCTCCGCTTTCGTCGCGCATCTGCACATTCTTCATTCTATAATCGTTTTTGGAGTAGTTGATGCCAACGGTTGGCCGGACTATTAGTCCGGTTCCCTTTTCTACGAACTGGGTGTTCAGGTCCGTCTTGTGTGTATGGAAGGAGCCGATGCCGTAAGATACATCCAGATAATTCTTCTTCTCCTGCTTTGTAATGATATTGATGGCACCGCCCAGTGCATCTGTTCCCAAGCTGGCAGGGACTACTCCTTTGTATATCTCAATCCGGTCTATGATGTTAATGGGTAAGTTGGCGAGGGAAACACCGCTTCCTTTGGTGTCCAGTGGCATTCCGTCCAGAAGTAGCGGATTGAATTTCCGGACAAGCCGTTGATGGAGAGGTCGAAGTCCGAGCCAACCCCGCCTTCCTCTCTCACCTTGATGCCCGTTGTACGGTTCACCAGGTCGTTGAGGTTATTTAGTGAGTTTACTATCGGCTTGATGTCGAGTGCATTGACAGCAAAGGCCCCTTCCTTCACTTTCTGCGTTTGGGTCTTTCCGTATACTTCGACAGAATTCAATGCCACGGCGCTTTCCTGCAATGTGAAATTCTGTTTTTTATCCTGCCGGATGTCGAGGGATTGTTTCACGGTTTGGTAGCCCAGGAAGGAGACGACGAAGGTGTGTTTGCCCGGAGCGACTTGCAGTGAATACTTCCCCCGGTCGTCCGTATAGGTGCCGGAGGTGGTGTTTTCCACAGCGATGGTGGCTTGGGCTATCGGTGTCCCGTGCTGGTCTATGACTTTTCCGGATAAGGTGACCTTATTCTGTGCCATACTACCTGCAGGCAGTAGGCAGATAAATGTAAATAGCAGTCCTGTGATGAATCTCATTTCAGTTCCTTATAAGCGTTCGTAACTTGCCCTCAAGGAAAAATGAACAAAGAGAAAGATTCCTTTATATGGATAAAGAATGCCTCGACTCAATGTTTTGTTGCTTTATTCCCCGAAAGCACTAAAACTATGTTGTCTTGGCAGGTCTTCTGACTTATCCCTCTTTGAATGCCTTCCCATCCGCCGGGCGGACAGTGCTTGTAGAATATTCAAAGATTTTGGAAGGACTTACAGCAGCGGGTCTGTTCAGGATTTGCACCTGATTCCCTTTTTCATCACTCATCTCCAACAGAACCGGGAGAGGTGAAACCAAAACTGGGACAAAGATAACAAAAACTATTAGGTTTGCGAATACTCCTGATAATTTTTGTTATCTTTGCCCGCGAATTGGTTCCGGATGCATGTTTCCATCATCTGGATTAAAAGGGAATCGGGTGTAAATCCCGGACAGTCCCGCTGCTGTGAAGCTCCGTTTATATCATGAAAAACACCCTTGCCACTGATATGCATTGAAATATCGGGAAGGCTTCAGGATTAGGAGTCAGTCAGAAGACCTGCCATTCATTAAAGGCTGCCTTTGCTCGTGGGTTAGGAAGACAGTACGAAGATATTAGTTGAACATTTAAACAAGAAATGGAATGCCTTTGTTAAAGGTATGTCCGCATTGTGGTGTGACTATATATATCCTTTATATATTAAAGAAAAAGTAAAATGATTAAGAAAGTATTGATTGCCAACAGAGGTGAGATTGCCTTGCGCGTCATGCGTTCGTGCCGGGAGATGGGACTGCTTACGGTTGCGGTCTTCTCCGAGGCCGACCGCACCTCTCATCATGTGGCATATGCCGATGAGGCTTATCCGATAGGACCGGCCGTGGCAAAAGAGAGTTATCTGAATATTGAAAAAGTGATTGCCACGGCAAAGCGATGCGGTGCCGATGCCATCCATCCGGGTTACGGCTTTTTGTCGGAGAACTCGGAGTTTGCACGCCGTTGCAAGGAGGAAGGGATTATCTTTATCGGTCCCGCCGCCGAGACGATGGAGGCGATGGGCGACAAGATAGCTGCCCGCAAGCGAATGATTGCGGCAGGCGTACCCGTGTTCCCGGAACGGAACAACCTTTGCAGAGTGCCGAAGAAGCCGTGCGCATCTGCAACGAGATAGGTTATCCCGTGATGCTGAAGGCGTCTATGGGTGGCGGTGGTAAAGGTATGCGCCTTATCCATAACGAGAGCGAAGTGGTGGAAGCCTACAACACGGCACGCTCCGAGTCCATGTCCTCCTTTGGAGACGACACGGTCTATCTGGAAAAGTTCGTGGAAGAACCCCACCACATCGAGTTCCAGATATTGGGCGACAACCACGGCAACGTCATCCACCTCTTCGACCGCGAATGCTCCGTGCAGCGTCGCAATCAGAAGGTGGTAGAAGAAAGCCCGTCACCCTTCCTTACGCCGGAATTGCGCCGGGAGATGGGAGAGAAGGCGGTTGCCGCAGCCAAGGCAGTAAACTACTCCGGTGCAGGTACCATCGAGTTTCTGGTAGACAAGAACCGTCGGTTCTACTTCCTCGAAATGAATACGCGCTTGCAAGTAGAGCACCCCATCACGGAAGAAGTGGTAGGCGTGGACCTGGTGAAAGAGCAAATCCGCATTGCCAACGACGAGGTGCTGCACCTCAAGCAGGAGGAACTGTTCCAGCGCGGCCATGCTATAGAGTGCCGCATCTGTGCCGAAGATACGGAAAACAACTTCATGCCGTCTCCCGGTGTCATCAAGCAACTGACGGAGCCGAACGGAATCGGTGTGCGTATAGACAGCTATGTGTACGACGGCTATGAGATTCCCATCTACTACGACCCTATGATAGGTAAGCTCATCGTATGGGCAACCACCCGCCAGTATGCCATCGAGCGTATGCGCCGTGTGCTCTACGAGTACAAAATTACGGGCGTAAAGACCAACCTTGCCTATCTGAAGCGCATCATGCACGTGCCCGACTTTGTGAAGGGAGAGTACAACACCCTCTTTATCGAGAAGAACGCCCGCATGCTGGTACGCACCAACACTGCCAACGAAGAGTTGGAGAACATAGCCATGATAGCTGCCTATATGGACTATCTGGTTAATCTGGAGGAGAATGTTTCGGCACAGCTACCCGATGCCCGCCCCATCAGCGTTGGAGGGAATTTGGCTTGCAGAAGGGAGTGCTCAGGATTTAAGGAATGGATAATTGATAATGGATAATTGATAATGGATAATTAATAATGGAAATACATATAGGAGACCGTATCGCAGACATTACCCTGGTGGGTAAGGAAGGGAATAAGGTACAACTTACCATTGACGGAAAGCCCTACGAAGTGGACATTGTGATGGCAGAGAACGGAAGTTGCTCCATCCTGCACAACGGAAACTCGTTCAACGCAGGCCTTGTGCGCGGCGAGGGCGGCAAGAGTTATGACATCAGCATGCTCCAGCGTTCCTTCCACGTAGACATTGTAGACACGCAAGCCAAGTATCTGCACATGAAGAAAGGAGCCGACGAGAAGCAGGGCGACAAGATTTTGGCTCCGATGCCGGGCAAGGTGGTAAGCATCCCCGTCAAGGTGGGCGACCGACTGGCTGCCGGCGACATTGCCGTGGTGCTGGAAGCCATGAAGATGCAGAGTAACTATAAGGTAAATGCCGACTGCATCGTCCGCAACATCCTCGTGGGCGAGGGCGAACCGGTAAATGCCAACCAAGTATTGATTGAATTGGAGTTGATAAAGGAGGAATAATCCCGAGTCGCATTCAGTCCGTATATTATAAATCACTAAATTGTAAATGCAAATATGAACAGAGAAGAAATATACCGCCAGTTTGAGGAACTGGATAAACGTGCCTCGCTGGGTGGGGGCGTAGACAAGATAGAGAAACAACACGCCTCCGGCCGCATGACTGCCCGCGAACGTATTGACATGCTGCTGGACAAAGGCTCGTTCAATGAGCTGGACAAGTTCGTGAACCACCGTTGCACCAACTTCGGCATGGAGAAGAAACAGATTGCCGGAGACGGCATGGTGTCCGGTTACGGAAAGATAGACGGCCGCCTTGTATTTGTCTATGCCTACGACTTCACGGCGCATGGCGGTTCGCTCAGCGAGACGAATGCCGCAAAGATTGTAAAGGTGCAGCAGCTTGCCCTGAAGAACGGTGCTCCCGTCATTGCCCTCAACGATTCGGGCGGCGCACGCATCCAGGAAGGTGTGAACAGCTTGGCAGGCTATGCCTCCATCTTCTATCAGAACACCATTGCGTCGGGTGTCATTCCGCAGATATCCGCTATTCTGGGTCCGTGTGCCGGTGGGGCATGCTACTCTCCGGCGCTTACCGACTTTATCTTCATGGTAAAGGAGCAGAGCCACATGTTTATCACCGGTCCGGACGTGGTAAAGACCGTGACCCACGAGGAGGTGGACAAGGAGGAACTGGGCGGTGCCTATACGCATAGCAGCAAGAGCGGCGTTACCCACTTCATGTGCAATACGGAGGAGGAGACACTGATGAGCATCCGCGAGCTGCTGAGCTTCCTGCCGTCCAACAATATGGAGGATGCTCCCTTCACTCCCTGCTCCGACGATATCCATCGCCGGGTAGAGGCGCTTCAGACCGTCATTCCTGAGGACCCGAACATGCCCTATGACATCAAGGATATTATAGAACCGGTGCTGGACAACCAGTACTTCTTCGAAGTGATGCCTCACTTTGCCAAGAACGTCGTTATCGGTTTCGGTCGTCTGAACGGGCGTCGGTAGGTATCGTGGCAAACCAACCTGCCTATTTGGCGGGTGTGCTCGATATTGATGCCAGCGACAAGGCGGCACGTTTCATTCGTTTCTGCGACTGCTTCAACATCCCGCTGATAACCTTCGAAGATGTTCCCGGCTTCTTGCCGGAACGATGCAGGAGCACAACGGCATCATCCGCCACGGCGCCAAGATTGTCTATGCCTATGCCGAGGCCACCGTGCCCAAGATAACGCTGATTACCCGCAAGGCATACGGCGGCGCCTACATCGTGATGTCCAGCAAACCGACGGGTGCCGACGTGAACCTGGCTTATCCGCAGGCGGAAATCGCCGTGATGGGTGCCGAGGGTGCGGTGAACATCCTCTACCGTAAGTCCTCTGCCGAAGAGAAGCAGGAGATTATCAAGGAGTATGAAGACAAGTTCTCCAACCCTTACCGCGCCGCCGAGCGTGGCCTCATAGATGAGGTCATCATGCCGCGTGACACCCGCTACAAGCTGGTGCAGGCATTGGAGATGGCGCACAACAAGAATCAGAGCAATCCACCGAAAAAGCACGGCAACATGCTTTATAATAGTAGTTATTTTTTATGTGTGAAATGCGTATCCCCGGAGAAGTGATTTCTGTGGGGATACACTTTTTAAATAGAGAATTAAGAATTAAACAATAAGGCTGAAAAGTAAAAACTAAAGATAGAAACTATGGAACTATTAAGAAACCTCTTTGAGGGTTATCCCAACCTTTGGGGCGGAGGAGTGGCACACTCTGTCCTAATTCTGTCCCTGGTCATCACCTTCGGTATCATGCTGGGCAAGTTGAAGGTGGCAGGCATCTCGCTGGGTGTCACCTGGATTTTGTTTGTGGGCATTGTCTTCGGACATTTCGACATGAACCTCGACGAACATCTGCTGCACTTCCTGAAGGAGTTCGGCTTGATACTGTTTGTCTATTCCATCGGTCTGCAAGTGGGACCGGGATTCTTCTCCGCTTTCAAGAAGGGCGGACTTACGCTGAACATGGTAGCAATGCTTTCCGTCTTCCTCAGCGTGGTTATCACCATTGTGTTGCACTTTGCCACCGGAATCCCCATTACTACGATGGTGGGTATCTTGTCCGGAGCCGTGACCAATACCCCCGGTCTGGGTGCTGCCCAGCAGGCAAACAGTGACCTCAACGGGGTGGATGCTCCGGAAATCGCACTCGGATATGCCGTTGCTATCCGCTGGGTGTGGTGGGCTGCATCCTGGCGCTGCTAGCCTTGAAGATTTTCATGCGGATTAATACCCAAAAAGAAGAGGAGGATGCCGAGCACGGGCTGGGTCATCTGCAGGAGCTGACCGTGCGTCCCATATCGGTAGAGATACGCAATGAGGCAATAGACGGCAAGCGGATCAGAGATGTGAAACCATTGTTGAACCGTGCGTTTGTCATCTCCCGCATCCGGCACACCGGCAGTCAGGAAACAGAACTGGCGAATGCCGATACGGTGCTGCACATGCAGGATGAAATTCTGTTCATTGCCAACCCGAAAGATGTGGAGGCCATTGTTGCCTTCTTCGGAAGAAAAATTTCGGTGGAGTGGGAACGGGAGGACAAGAACTTGATTTCACGCCGCATCCTCATCACCAAGCCGGAACTGAACGGCAAGTCTCTGTCTCAGCTCAAGATACGTAACAACTTCGGTGCCTGCATCACCCGTATCAACCGTTCGGGCGTGGATCTGGTGGCAACTCCCCACTTGCAGTTGCAGATGGGAGACCGTGTGACGATTGTAGGCAGTGAGCTTGCGTGAGCCATGCGGAGAAGGTATTGGGAAACTCGCTGAAGCGTCTCAACCATCCAAACTTGATTCCTATCTTCCTGGGTATTGCCCTGGGATGTATCTTGGGCAGTCTGCCGTTCATGTTCCCCGGCATTCCCCAACCCGTGAAACTGGGACTGGCCGGTGGACCGTTGGTGGTTTCCATCCTCATCAGCCGTTTCGGGCCTCAATATAAGCTGATAACCTACACGACGATGAGTGCCAATCTGATGATACGCGAAATCGGTATCGCCTTGGGCTTCGGCCTGAGCGATGGCGGTTTCGGCGTTTTTTTTGCTGTTTGCTCGATGCAAAGGAAAAGGCAGACAAGCTTGTGGCTCTCCTGACCGGAAAGAAGATCATATAGGGGGAAGCGGAACATGGAATTTTTAAAATTTGATATAAACAAATGCGTACTCTGCGGAGTATGCGTGGA
>ENA-OQCS01000899-OQCS01000899.1-human-gut-metagenome-genome-assembly--contig:-NODE-899-length-16156-cov-2.358350_pt1 | contig 16156 bp, 20 predicted proteins | sample MGYA00242757_ERZ504575 | MGnify/ENA primary metagenome ERZ504575 (study PRJEB26092, sample SAMD00036297) | human gut metagenome | host: Homo sapiens | study: EMG produced TPA metagenomics assembly of...
TAGCTGGGATTACACCGAATGCAGGTGGCTTCAGTTGAACCATGTGACACCGCACATGATGAGTGTGAACGCGATGACGAATCCACGATACAGTCCGCTGGCCTTCATGTAGTTTTCTCCCTTGGGGTCCATCTTCGGGATGACGAGGAAAAGTCCCAAGCACAGCAACGGCAATACATCAAGAATCAACGTTACGGCACGCGGGCCATAACCATTGACCGAACCATCGGCACCCCAATGAATCGGCACGTTTTCGGGAAGCCGACTATAGCAGGCAAGATGTGCGATGATGTTGACTACACACAGTGCAACAAGCGCAATGCACAGATTGCGTCCGATCGGAGCGATCTTCTCCCCCGAATCAGTCTTGTTCTTGTCTTCGGCATTGTTGATGTTGTTTTTAAATCGTTCAAGTTGTTCCCGCGCATAAGACCCTCCTTTATTTATTGTCTGTTTGATCATTCGCTTGATTGACGTTTCCATCGCCGTCCATGAATCCCATGAACCATCCGATCAGATCCTGCATCACCGTGGTGTTGAGACTGTAGATGATGTTCTGCCGTGCCGTTCGTCGGTTACCAGTCCCGCGGTTTTCAACGTGGTCAGATGGTGGCTGATCGACGGTTTGCTCATGTTGAATTGTTCCGCAAGTTCACCAGCCGTCATGTCACGTTCGCGCAGCAATTCCAAAATGCGCCGTCGCGTGGGATCGGAGAGCGCTTTGAATCCCTCCCCTGCCATACATTCCTCCTTCACTTCGCAATGTTTACACATTTTCTTATTTAGATAATTATCTAAATATCTACCGCGGACATGCGTGCGTTACGTTTCGCACGTTATGGTGGGAAGCATGATTGATTGGAGCAACCAGGACTGAGTTTTCAAAGAAGGCGCACCTTGCCCGTGTGGTGGAGCAATGGTGCGCCCGGTATTTCGCTTGACAGTCGCAAATTATGGGATCGTGGATCTGTCATAACGACTAGTCCACGATGATTCGACCTGTTTGAACGGTTGGTCGATAGTGATTTGTTTTACTGCTTCTGGTCATAGGGTGGGTTGATCATGCGGTCACGCCAATAGTAGACGTCATCATGTTCGCCGATTTCGCGATACACCTTGCATGGCTGTCCGAATGCGACCATATTGGCGGGAATATCTTTGGTAACCAGCGAGCATGCGCCAATCACCGAATTGTCGCCAATGGTGACGCCGGGAAGCACGGTAACGTTGGCGCCCAACCACACATTACGGCCGATGGTGACCGGCAGAGAATACTGTGTGACCTTCTCGCGCAGGTCAGGACGAATCGGATGGCCGGTGGTAATGATAGTGCAGTTCGGGCCGATCATGGTATGTTCGCCGATATGCACTTCACCATCATCAACTAACGTAAGGTTGAAATTGGCGTAAGCGTGCGCACTGAAATACGTGTTGCATCCCCAATTGGCATGTAACGGCGGTTCGATATAAGCGTCCTCGCCGAATTCGCCAAGCAGTTGGCGTGCGATTTCGTTGCGTTGCGTCATTTGACTGGGGCGGGTTGCATTGAAGTCGTATAGCAGTTCCATCTGTTCCTTCTGTGCTTTGATCATCTCTTCGTCATCGCAGGTGTAGATCAGTCCGGAATTCATGGTGTCAAGCACTCGTTGCGGCACAGTCATGGCAGCCTCCTTGCAGTCGTTCATGTCCGTTGCGATTATATACGAACACAACGCCACTCATGTCGTGATTCCGCATGCCTTTCGCGATTCTTTGCACAATCATCGGCCGCGCGTCTGCCAATATCGGAACGCCATGCAGTGTCATTTACCCCCATTTATTCCAGCATTGAAAACTCTGCGGATGGACGGAAGTACGTTGTCAACCAGGCGGATGGAATACGTCGTGTTTGTGGGTGGTGGGATAGCATATTGTTGGTTTTGTCGTTGTGATTGTTAATTGCAAGTCAATAGTCGAAGGAGAATCATGACATATTCCAAGAATGCGCCGTTCCGCGCCGATGTGGTCGGTTCTTATCTGCGTCCGGACGAACTCAAGCAGGCTCGTGCAGATTATGCTGCAGGTATTATTGATGCCGCTGAATTGAAAGCTGTCGAAGACAGGCTGATCACTGATCTGGTTGCCAAGCAGAAGGCCGCCGGCTGCATGTCATCACCGATGGTGAATTCCGTCGCGGCTGGTGGCATTTCGATTTCATGTGGGGCTTCAACGGCGTGGACCATGTCGCAGCGCCCATCGCGTTGCCTTCCATGACGAGGTCACTCCCGCCGACACTGCCACGGTGACCGGCAAGCTCGACGGACACGATCATCCGTTCGTGGAGCATTTCAAGTTCGTCAGGCAGTTTGAAGATGACAATACCGTTGCTCGCCAGACCATGCCTTCCCCAGCGCAGACCCGTTTCGTGCTTACCGGCAACAAGAACGCCTACCCGTACGACGAGTTCTACAAAGATGACGACGAGCTGACCGCGGATATCGTGGCCGCATACCGTCAGGTCATTGCCGACCTGTATGCCGCCGGCTGCCGTAACGTGCAGTTCGATGACTGCACTTGGACTCGCCTGTGCGACAAGAGCGTGCGTGAGCGTCTCGGCTGGAGCGATGAGGATGCGGCCCGCTGCAGCAGGAGAATCTTGACGTGATCAACGCAGTGATCGCAGACCAGCCTGATGATTTGGTGATCAACACCCATATCTGCCGTGGTAATTTCCATTCCACGTGGCTGTCGTCCGGCGGTTATGCTCCGGTCGCAGCCAAGCTGTTCGGCGAAGAGAACGTGGACGCCTACTATCTGGAGTTCGACGACGACCGTTCCGGTGACTTCGCGCCACTGGCTGAGGTTTCCGGCGATAAACAGGTTGTGCTTGGCCTCGTCACCTCCAAGAGACCGGAACTTGAAGATCCGGAAGTGATTAAGGCTCGCATCTCCGAAGCGGCCCAGTATGTGCCGCTTGACCGCTTGTGCCTGTCCACCCAGTGCGGTTTTGCCTCCACTGAGAAAGGCAACAAGCTCACTGAGGAGCAGCAGTGGGCCAAGATCGCACTCGTAAGGTCCATCGCCGAAGAAGTCTGGGGCGAATAATCCAAGCCAATGCTCGGTACGACCAGCTTATGACATGGTCGTACCGGGCATTGTGTTATTCGATGATGTGAACGCGGAGCATTGGGCGAAACGTATAATACGGGACAGCAATCGTGAAATCATAACATCGCAGACAGGGAAAGCTATGAGAAAAGTGGCTTTTATTTGCATGCATAATTCATGCCGCAGCCAGATTGCCGAAGCGTTGGGAAAGCATCTACGCGGAACCGATTGTGATTTTTATTCCGCAGGTGTGGAAACCAAGCCGCAGATCAATCAGGATGCCGTACGACTCATGAAAGAGCTTTACGGCATCGACATGGAGAAAACGCAATACTCCAAGCTGATTTCGGATATTCCAAAACCTGACACCGCGATCTCCATGGGCTGCGACGTGGGATGTCCCTATATCGGCAAGGCTTTCGACGATAATTGGAATCTGCCAGATCCAACCGGGCACAACGATGAAGCTTTCATTGACGTCATCCGTCGCATCGAGGAAAACATCATGAAGCTCTAAAGGGTCTTGACCAGCATCCGTTCGAAGCCCACCAAGACCCTTCCAAAGCATTCTAGGTTAGCTTCTAGCACAATCAGCAGGCAGCTAAATTTTGCCAGCGTGATTTGGTAAGAACATTCACGTGCCCGACACGCACCTCGTGCATAAGAGGCACCGGCACCTCATCACACGTGTGATGATAGACAAAACCAACCTTCTCCTGCACCCGCTTCGACTTCAGATTGCCGTCATAATAGCCGCACCAAATCGCACTCATACCAAGATCAACAAAACCATGACGGATAACCTCCTTGGCTCCTCCGGCATATAACCCCTCCCCCAGAAAGGCTTGCCCAGCCAGTAACCCAACTCACACTCATCATCACGATCCGTCATATCCGTATGACCATTAAGCTTTAACTCAATCGAACCAATGGGGTTATTGCTGCCGCGCTCGCAAATCGCGTAGCATTCCTTGCCATTGAGCACATGACGAATCGTATTGAGACTTTCTTCTTTCGATCGGTGTGCGGGCCAGCCCGCGATAGGCCCGATATCCGGATCTTTCGCATAGGAGTACAAGCTTTCCGCATCTGTTTCCGCCCAAGCCCTCAATGTCAGCCGTTCCGTTTCCAACATGTAGTCGACCTCTTTCACACGCAATGCATTGAACTGAAGTATAGATTAGCCTGCAAGGAGAGTTTGCTGTGAGTTGCGCGGCGGAGGCGTGACGCGGATGGAGGCGATACACGCGAAAGTGACGGCTGGCCTAACTCTCCTGTGGCTTCGATGAAAGTTACGTCCAGTGCAGGGCGTAGATTCATAGCCAACACGTAAAGCAGGGGGGCTCCCCAACGGAGCTGAGATAGGCGAATGCCTGACCCTTTGAACCTGTTGGTTAACACCATCGTAGGGAGCGAAGAATGAGTGTCGTAGCGCACACGCATTGCCAGCGTCAATTGGCATCCGTAAAAGTCTGCGCAGCAGATGCGTCGACCAAACAGTCTGCATCGCGCAATCATCAATCGTAATTCCGTTTTCTATCCCGTATAACCGAGCATACGGCGCGTCAGCATACCCATTGCCTGCGAAATCAAGTTTCCCAACCCAAAACATCATAATCAAGGGGGAATCATGAGCAATTATCCATATGCGTCGATGCGAGACAGCTTCGACCTGAGCGCCTATTTTGTGGTAGGACCACAGGATTGCAAAGGCCGACCGATCACCGACGTCATCGATGACGCATTGCGCGGGGGCGCAAGCTTCATCCAACTGCGCGTCAAAGACGCTGACGCGAAGGATCTCACCGACATGGCGCGTGATATCGCGCAAATCATCGAAGACAACAATAAGTCGGATTCCGTGGCATTCGTGATCGACGACCGTGTGGACGTGGTCTGGCAGGCCCGCAGCAAAGGCATCAAGGTTGACGGCGTGCACATCGGACAGACCGATATGGAACCGCGCGAAGCCCGTGCACTGCTTGGCGAAGATGCCATCGTGGGCTTGTCCGCCGAAACGGAAAGCCTGGTCAAACTCATCAACGAATTGCCCGACGGCTGCATCGACTATATCGGTGCGGCACCACTGCATGTTTCCGTCACCAAGCCGGAAGCGTCCGTAGGCGGCAATGACGGTTCCGGTCGCACGCTTGACGAAGAGCAGATCAACACCATTTGTTCAGCCAGTGGTTTTCCGGTAGTGGTAGGCGGTGGCGTGACCGCAGATGATATGGAGATGCTGGCGCATTCAAAGGCGGCAGGCTGGTTCGTGGTGTCCGCGATTGCAGGAGCTGATGATCCGGAAGCTGCAACCCGCAATATGGTAGCGCGCTGGAAAGCCGTACGTGGCGACACGAAGCACGGGTACGCGCCGCGCGACAAACAGCAAAGGATTCAAAACGAAACTTCTTGGAAAAGAATGCAACGATTGAAAACATTGAAGGATGGGATATTGTATCGGGTGCAACCAGAACTTCGAATGCAGTAAAAACCGCGGCTCTTGCAGCAACCCAAAAAGCAACCCCGACTCCAGAAGCAGTAGACACCACAGCACTTGAAAAAGCAATCGCAGATGCCGAAGCATTAAAGGAAGTTGACTACACCGCAGACTCCTGGAAAGCTGTCCAGACTGCTCTTACCGCAGCAAAATCTGCTCTTTCTGCAAAAGAATCCCAGAGCGCTGTTGATACCGCGAAAGATGCGCTGAATACTGCAGTAAAAGGCCTTGTTAAAGCACCGACTCCGACGGCGACCCCGACAGCAACGCCAACCGCAACCCCAACGGCGACCCCGACCGAGACTCCAACTGAGCAGGTGGCTTACGTTCTGATGAACATTCCGTATGATGAATTTTATGCTGCAGATGTAAACAACTCTGTTCCAGTGGATGTATTTTCTTCCGCAACGAAGAGCAAAACAAGAACAGCCACTCTTGCCGGTGGTTCTTATCATACCAATGCAGATGGAAGTGCAATCAATGGAATTACCTTCCCGGTTAAAGTAACAGGAGTGGATCTTTCCAAATTTAAGAAAGTAACAGATTCTGATTCTGTAAGTATTACAGTAACAAAGCGTGGTCAGACATCTACACAGACATACACCGGAAAAGACGCCTTATTTGAAAACTCAGACTATGCATATTATGTATTAAGCGAAGCACTTCTTACTACAAAGAAGCAACGGTAAATGCAGATGGCTCTCTTTCTTTTGGAAAACAGTTGGAACTGCAATTGAACTGACCAATGTATCTCCGGAATTTATGACTGAATCAAAATATGGAGATTATCAGCTGGATCTCGACGGACTGGGAGAACACGATTGATGTTGGAACCGATCAGATCTATGGGTGTTATTGTCAGCACGAAAGAAGGCAATGACTATGGTATGCGTCATGTGGAAAATATCTGGCGCGGAACAGAGCTGGCATGGTCAACTGGATTTACAACACAGTACATGGATGCCTGACTTCTTCTGCACATTACAAGAGCATGATGGGACAGCATATCAATAAGGTTACTTATTATACCAGCAAAGGAATCTACACGATTCCAGTGAATGATATTTGTTCCGACAAAATTTGAATCAAGTGTATCCGTAGAAGACGCTTCTCTTTCCGCTGGAAAGACAACGATGACCGTAACCGGACTTCCGGCTGATTATGATGCAGAATATTCCGTAGATGGTCTGGATGGATTTGCAGTAGACGGAAATACCATTTCTTATTCCGCAAATGCGAAAAAAGGAATGTATACTCTGACGATTCATGATAAAAAAGGTGTTTATGCAGATCTGACACAGAGCTTTACTCTGTATACAGATGCAATGCCGGCTGCTTACAACGAAAAAGGAAGTGCTCCGGCGCTTGTAAAAGCAGAGAATGCATCAGAAGATGACTTTGCTGATTATATCAAGAACATCACTTCGGTAAAAGTAAATGGAAAAGAATATGCAGCAACTGGAAAACGGAAAATAATTCTGATCAAAGAAGACGGTACGCTTGATCTGACAGCTGCCGCTTTTGCAGAAGGAAATAAATTTGAAATCGAAGTAACTGCAACAGGTTACAAGACGCTTTCCTTTACTTATGAGAAGAAAGAAACAACATATAAATATGTATATGCAGGTCTTACCTGGGCTGAGTATTGGGCAGCAGAAGGAGTTCAGGCGGCAGGAAGCGACGCTGGTTCGGATGAAACTGACAGTCGCAAAGAAAGTGATAAAGGCGCTTTTGATGTTGTAACCCGTGCGACCACAAACCATGGACTGCACAGAGGAAGCTTCCAGTGCGCAGCGACTATCTACATGAAAGATGGCACAACCTATGATGTGGCATATTATACCGCAGCAACCACGGCAGTTCTGACCAACGGCGAGACCGTAACTTACGACAAGAGCCAGATTGATCATTATGAAGTAAAAGGCCTGAAATATGTGCCTGTAAAAGTTTCGGAAGATGATTACGAAGATTTCTGCAAAAAGTATGTTGTGGTAGAAAACGGCGGAACACTTTCCGGTGGATTTTCTGAAAATAAACTGCAGAGCTATACAGGCCTGGTTGCAGATGTAACAGAAAACACAAACGGTCTGAAGATAGCAGTGAAAAATGCAGATGGAAGCTTCTCCTTCTCTGCAGGAACAACAGGAAGTGAATCCGGAATCAAAGATCAGGCGCTGAAGACAGCTCCGGATGCTGAGACCGTAGGACTGACCGTGAAAGAAGCCAATGGTTCTTATGGAGAATTCCTTCGCGTAGATTTAACGGGAGATTACGGCGATCTGGCTGCTAATCTGCAGACCGTAACCTGGACTTATTACGGTGATGATTCCACTTATACGAATGCAAAAGCAACGTATGGAACAAAATTCGCAGCAGATAACTGGATGCATAAAGTAATGGGAATCCAGCTTGGCCTTACCGATTCCCTGCGCTGCACTTTACCGGAGGGAACGGATGGAACCGGTTATTGGAAGATTACGATTCATGCACTTGGCTATGCAGATGCTTCCTACACTTTTGAAGCAACCAAAGCGAATATTGTAGGAGCTGATCCGGTAGAGAGCACAGCAGCACTGGAAGAGGCAATTGCAAAGGCAGATGCACTGAATAAAGATCTTTACACGGAAACTTCCTGGAATAATATGCAGACAGAATTGGCAGAAGCAAAAGAAGCATTGGAGAAAAAACAGAGCCAGGGAACCGTAGATGAAGCAACCGAGCATCTGAATGCAGCCATTCGAAGCGTCTGCAGTCCCAGTATGTATTAATGAATATTCCGTATGCAGCGTTCTATCAGGCAGAGTTCATAATGATGTTCCGGTAGATGCGTTTACTTCCGCAACAAAGAATAAAACAAGAACCGCGTCTCTTTCCGGCGGATCTTATCATGTGAATGCAGACGGAAGCGATATCACAGGTATTACCTTCCCGGTAAAAGTAACAGAGGGTATGGATCTGAGCAAATACACGAAAGTGACAGATGAGGATTCTGTAGAAATCACCGTTACCAACCGTGGACAGACATCCACCACAACGTATACCGGAAAAGATGCACTGTATGAGAATGCAAGCTATGCATATTACACTTTACATGAGGTTCCGTCTTATTACAAAGAAGCATCTGTAGATGCAGACGGCAATGTAACCTTTGGTGCTGTTCAGGGAACCGAGACAGCAAAGCTGGAAAATGTAACGGCAGAGCTCTCCACTAACAGCAAATACGGTGATTATCAGCTGGATCTGGATGGTCTTACTGATACCATCAAAGCAGGCGAAGATACCGTATATGGTGTTGTTGTCAGCACAAAAGAGGGCAACGATTACGGAATGCGTCATCTGGAGAATATCTGGAGAGTGTCTAAGCTGGCATGGAGCACTGGATTTACGACAAGCGTTCATAACTGCCCGACCTCCTCGGAACATTACAAGAGCATGATGGGACAGACCATCAACAAAATTACCTATTACACCAGTAAGGGAATTTACGAGTCGACGCAGATGTATATGTACCGGTTAAGTTTGCATATGAATTTTCTGTAGAGAATGCGTCTGTCACATCTGGAAATGCTTCTGTTAAACTGGAAGCCTGCCGGATGATTACGATGCTGTCTATACAATAGAAGGTCTGGCGGGAACCGTGTCCGGTGATACTCTGTACTTCAAGAATGCAGAGAAAGGTTCTTATACATTGACTGTCAGCGATAAGAATGGTAAATATGCAGATCTTTCCGCAGACTTATCCTTTACACGGAAGAGATGCCGGCAGCATTTAACGAAGATACGACAACACCGGGCCTGCTTAAGAACGGGGATGCAACAGATGAAGAGTTTGCAGATTATCTGAAGAACATTACCTCTGTTACTGTAAATGGAAAAGCATATGCAGCAAGCGGAAGAGGAGCTGTTGTACTGTTCAATGAGGATGGTTCCTTAAAGACAGATGCAGTACCGTTCGCAGAGGGCGATTCTTTTGAAATTACAGTTTCTTCACTGGGATATCAGGATCTTAGCTTCACCTGGAAGAAATCAGCAGAAGAGCCGACTCCTACTCCTACAGAGACCCCAACCGTAACCCCGACCGAGACTCCGACTGTTACCCCGACCGTAACCCCAACTGAGACTCCGACGTTACACCTAGCAACAGCACCAACCACAACCCCGACGACTGCTCCTACCACAATACCTACGACGCAGCCGACGAAGACCCCGACAAGCACCCCGAAAGCAACATCTACTCCGCTTGCAAGTAATAAAGTATCCAATACCTCTACTTCCAAGAAGAGTGATAATGCAAAGACCGGTGATGCTACCAACATCTGGGGATGGGTAAGCATGGCAGTTGCATCTCTTGGCGCTGGCGGACTTGGATTCAAACTCCGCGGCAGAAAGAAAAAAGACGCGAAGAGTAATTCAGAACAAAATGACTGAGAAATTCTTCTGACATAAGAAATCACAGAAACCTCTGTTCCAGCTTTTCTGGCGGAGGTTTCTGACGTTTCGAGGAGTAAAAAAGTGATTCTTTTCTTTTGTAAAAAAACAAAATTAAGTGTTCACACAACGCCCAATTCATGCGATAATAATACTGTATTTTTGCACATGCAGCATAATGGAGGTGACTGAAAAAATATGACAGCAAAACTGTTGGAAAAACATATTACCGATACGATTCGGGAATGGCAGGTGAAGATCGGCTATGAGGCGGTACGATGAAGCTCTACTACCCGGTGGAGTCCCTGCGCCGTTCCCTCTCTTTAGACGAAACAGAAGACCTGGATGCGGCACTTGCCGCGTTCTGTAAGGAAGTACAGCCGCGTCTTGGAACACTTGCGATTTCAGCGGTCAAGGACCGCTACTGCATGGAAATCCCGGAGGAGGGATGTTCTTATATCGAGCGGAAAATTCCTGTTCCGGAGCTCCTGCAGAACCTTCTGCAGGTGATCACAACGCCTGGAAACACAATGGAACAGGTTCGAAACTGCTTTTCTTCCTATGCAGAGAAAATGCATACTACCGTGGAAGACGCATCCGAGGAGCATGAGATGGGCCATGTATTTTCTTTTTCAGACCCGTCTGTAGATGAATACTGTTACTGTGTCGAAGAAAATGAATTCGGCCTGACGTATCACCGTTTTCACGGGAAGATTACGAGGCTTTATAAATAAAAGGAGGATATACACCAATGGAATTACAAAACTGCTGGAAGAAAGAAAGAAGCATCCGCGCGTTTGCTCCGGAGAAACACGTAACCGCAGAGCAGATCCAGGAGATCGTACAGGCAGCGATTCAGGCACCATCCTGGAAAAACTCACAGACAACACGGTACTATGCCCTTGTAACACCGGAGAAAGTCGAAGAATTTTCCGCAAAATGCCTTCCAGAATTCAATCAGAAGAGTTCAAAGGGAGCCGCACTTGTCGTAACAGCATTCGTAAAAGACCGCTCCGGCTTCACGCAGGACGGAACACCGGACAATGAAGTCGGAAACGGCTGGGGCTATTACGATCTTGGCCTGCATGACGAAAACCTGATCCTGCGCGCAAGAGAACTCGGCCTTGATACTCTGATTATGGGAATCCGTGATGAGAAAGCTATCCGTGAAGCCCTCTCCATTCCGGAGAATGAGCTCCTTGGTGCTGTCATTGCTGTCGGCTACCGTGCCATCAACCCGGACAAGCCGAAACGTAAAACCGTGGACGATATCTTAAAACTGTTCTAAATCCGGCGCATCCGTGTGAAGACGTGCGCGGTACTTTCCAGGCGGGAATCCAAAGAACCGGGAAAACTGCTTGCTGAACGCATAGACATCGCCATATCCGACAAGACCGGCAATTTCCTTCATCGGTACGCCGCCCTCGAGAAGAATACAGGCCTGCTCCATTTTCTTCCTAGTGCGGTACCGTGCAGGAGAGACGCCGGTCTGTTTTTTAAATACTTTTCGAAACGTCTCATAACCGATCTGGAGTGACCGGGCAAGCTCTTCGAGAGAAATTTCTTCATCAAGATTCTGCGAGAGCATATCGCAGGCGGCCTCGATCGGATCCCGCTGCAGATTCACCCGGTGCGCATGGTAGCCGTACATTCGCAGAATCTCTTTTCCATCTCCGGAATCCGCAAAGGCAGCAGACTGTCCGGTGTGGCCTTTAACGACTGCAGAAGCTTCTGATACCGCTCGAGATCGCCGGGAAGCAGCTCTGCCTTTAGCACCGGCTCCCGGTTCAGAACCGAAAGCGAGCAGAAAGAATCAAAAAACGGTTTCCCAATCGAGATAAAAAATTCCAGCCATTTCCCATCGGGGTCTACGCGTGTGGAATGCGGCACACCCGGCAGACGCTGGACCAGGCTTCCCGCCTGCAGCGGATAGGAGGTGCCGTCCTCGGCAATATATTCCCCGCTCCCGCGCAGCAGCACGAAACAGCTGTAATACTCGTTCGAAAAATGATACTGCGAGCGGTCCGCCGTCTCTTTCCGCATAAAACCGCACGCCAGAATCCCGTTCTTCATTTCATTTCCAATACAGCGATAGATAACATCGCTCTTTTCTATTTTTGCAAGCAGATATTCCGGTATCATACGACTTCTCCTTTGCTTTCCCATTTTGGATAAAAGAAACACCAGATCAACTATTTCTCATCCACGTGCAGTGTTTTATACTGAATCATAAGATAACTGCATGAATCTTCTGAAAATCCACAGATGTATTATATCACAGGAAAGCAAAAAAGGAACACCAATCTGGATAAAAAGAAGAGAGACAGTCGGAAAATGCGAAAGCAAAGGCAAGGAGGGTTTCAAGAACATGAGACAGACAAGAGACTGGGAAAATCAGTATATAACGCAGAAAAATCGTTATCCGATGCATACGCCATACGGTGCGTATGAGACGGTAGAGCAGGCGCTCGCCGGAAATCGGAACGCGTCCCGCTTTGTAATGGATCTGAACGGAGACTGGAAATTCAAAATGTATCCGTCACCGGAAGCGGTGGAAGCATTTTATGAAGAGAATTTCGATCACGCAGCATGGGATGCGATTCCGGTGCCGTCCAACTGGGAACTGCAGGGATATGGAAAGCCGGTTTACACCAATATGCTGTATCCGTTCAAACGGGAGGCAAACGGCGAAGCATTTGAGATCGAGATTACCGAAGGCACCTACGAGCTGAATGCGCCGTACGTACCGGAGAAAAATCTGACTGGCTGCTATTTCAGAACCTTTGAGGTTCCAACAGACTATATCGGCCGACAGCTTCTCATCGATTTCGGCGGTGTGGAGTCCTGCTTCTATCTCTGGATCAACGGAAAACAGGTGGGGTATTCCCAGGACAGCAAAGTGAACGCGGAATTTGACATCACTGAATATGTGCAGGAGGGAACGAACACCCTCGCCGTACAGGTAATGCGCTACTGTGACGGTACTTACCTGGAAGATCAGGATTACTGGCATCTGTCCGGTATCTACCGCGATGTCCGCCTCGTATCGAAACCGGTGCAGCACATCCTGGACTATAAGGCAGAGACACTGTTCACACACCCGGATTACACGAAAGCTACCCTCTCTGTCACGATCTGGCCGGACAACTCCAAACCGCTGTACGGCGAGTATCATGCCAAAGTGACGCTGTATGATGCAGAACAGAACAAAGTAACCGAGATGGATTCGAGACCGTTTGCTGAGTGCGGCTTCTATCTGATGCCGAAATTCATCGCAACCGTTACTGCTCCGGTAGAGAACCCGGCACTCTGGACTGCAGAGACTCCGACACTTTACACCCTCGTTGTCGAGCTACAGAACAAAGAGAATGAGACGGTTGATATCGAGAGCTGCAAGGTCGGCTTCCGTCAGGTGGAAATCAACAGCCGCGGTGTTCTGACCCTGAATGGCAAACGCCTTGTGATCCGAGGTGTTGACCGCCACGATTTTTGCGCCGAGACGGGACGTACCGTTTCTGAGGAGCAGATGCGAAAAGAAATTGCTGTGATGAAACGCCTGAATTTCAACGCTGTTCGTACCAGCATTATCCGAATTCCGTGAAATGGTATGATCTGTGTGACGAGCTTGGCATTTACCTTGTCGATGAGACAAATCTTGAGACGCACGGTTACGGCGGACAGCTCAGTGCATCCGCTGAGTGGACAGCCGCTTATCTGGAGCGTGCAACCCGTATGGTACTGCGTGATAAAAACCATCCTTCCATCGTCTTGTGGTCCCTTGGAAATGAATCCGGTGCCGGGGCGAATCATGCCGCGATGCACGGCTGGATCCGCGAATACGACAAGACAAGATACGTTCAGTATGAGTCCGGCAACCCAAAGAGTAATATTTCCGACGTTATCTGCCCAATGTATCCGACGATGAGCTGGCTTGAGGATGTGATGGCAGACGATTCCGATCTCCGCCCGTTCATCATGTGCGAATATGCGTATGCAAAGAGCAACAGCAACGGAAACTTCAGGGAGTTCTGGGACTATGTCAATAAATACCCGCGTTTCCAGGGCGGCTTTATCTGGGATTTCGCGGACAAGGCGATTGCGATCCACGAGGAGGACGGAAATATCAAATACGGCTACGGCGGAGCGTTCGGAGAGGATGTGACCGATCCGGTTCCGGATATGTGTCTGAATGGTGTTGTCTTTGCCGATCTTTCCTATAAACCGGGCGCCTATGAGGTGAGAAACGGCCAGTCCCCGGTTACGATTGAGCAGGTGAAAAATCCATATACCGGCGAAACTATATGGGTGCTGGCAAACCGCTACCATACCCTCGATCTTTCTCATCTGCAGGTGCGTTATGAAATTGTGCAGAACGGCGAAACGCTTGCCAAAGGCAGCTATCCGACATTTTACACGGCAGCCGGAACAACAGAGACGCTTCCGCTTCCGGAGCTTCCGGCGAAACTGCATGGCGAGGCGTATGTAAATTATTACGTTGAGCTTGCCCAAGATACCTTCTATGCACCGGCGGGAACAGAACTATACCGCCGTCAGATTCCGGTTACTTCAGGTGTTTATCTGGCAGACGAGAAAACGATTGTCGGGAAACCACTGACCGTATCGGAGGATGAAAATCATGTTCGCATCACCGGCGAAGAGACCGAAATTATCTTTGATAAAAAGACAGGTGAATTTACCAGATATCAGGCAAAGAGCGTTTCTTTTATGACCGGCGGAAAAGATGAATTTTACCGTGCCCCAACCGGTATTGATGAGGGAACCCATGAAAGTGATTACGATGATATCTGGCGCGCGGAAGGTCTGGATCGTCTGAAAAGGAAGTACAGTCAGTATCGGCTGTCAGTGCCGGAAATCAGGTGCTTCTTGAAGTGCAGGCTTCCTATACCGCGGAGCCGGACAACGCAGTACTCTTTACCGCTCATACTCTGTATCGCATCGGCAGTGAGGGAATGGAGCTGAAAAACGAAGTAACAAACAACAGCGGCCTTGAGACCATCGCAAGAGTCGGACAGTCGTTCTGCCTTCCTGCAGCGTTTGATACGCTCAGCTGGTATGGAAAAGGTCCCTGGGAGACGTATGCAGACCGAAAAGACGCAGCACTGATTGGACTTTATACATCTTCTGTAGCAGAACAGCACGTTCCGTTTGCAGTACCGTGCGAATGCGGTGGCCATGAGGATACGCGATTTGCCGTTCTTTCAGATGGAACACATACCGTTCAGATTGTAGGCAGTGATGATTTCCATTTCAGTGCGCTTCCATATTCTATGGCAGAATATCGAAAAGCCGCATATGAGGAAGAACTTCCGGAGCAGACGACAGGAACCTGGCTGATCCTGGATGCAGCACACGCAGGCCTTGGCGGAGATACCGGCTGGACGAAAAATATTCACCCGGAATATCGTGTATGCAAGGGAAGATACAGCTATACGTTCCGTTTCCATTTCGCATAAAAGAAAAAATCGGCAACTGCCTATTGGATTCTTACGGAACAAATTGCAGATTTCTCGTGAATGCTGCAAAGGTTGAAGCAAGAGATACGATTTATCAGCGAATGAAGGCTGGTGAATATATAAGGGAAGAACTTACACCAGATGGACTTCATCCAAATGATAAAGGACACAAACTTGTTGCAGAAGAAATTGAAAAATTCCTTGAAAGCGTGAAAGCAGAATTAGAAGTTGAGGAAAAAGAACCTGTTTTTCCGAAGGCAATGACGGAGAATGCATACGAGAATGCAAAACGCCTGACAATCCGTGAAATTTCACCAAAACTTTGCGGATTTCATGCAGATACGGAAGAGAAAGCAGGACATCTTGATCATTTTAAAAATGGATGGATCGGAAAAAAAGCCGGGGATTCTATTCATTTTGAGGTGACTGCTTCCTGCAGTGCAGTGGAGAAAAGAAAATTCATACGGTAGATATAACAATTCTTCCGGAAGAGGTAACGGATACAACTCCATTTTATCTGATGTCATTAATTATTGCATAAGATTTTTGAAGGAGAGACTTCAGGAGATTGAGACAGCAGCACTTGGAAATGAAGCTGGAATGATCGGTGCAGCAAGTTTACTGTAAAATATGGAGGAGATAAGATGAGAATTAATCCTGATAATAAAAA
>ENA-OQCS01000900-OQCS01000900.1-human-gut-metagenome-genome-assembly--contig:-NODE-900-length-16154-cov-2.471454_pt1 | contig 16154 bp, 24 predicted proteins | sample MGYA00242757_ERZ504575 | MGnify/ENA primary metagenome ERZ504575 (study PRJEB26092, sample SAMD00036297) | human gut metagenome | host: Homo sapiens | study: EMG produced TPA metagenomics assembly of...
GTTCATGATGCTGATAAGTACAGTGCAGTTTCGGATGATGTCCAAAAGCATCATTCATATGCATGGCACCACCGCCTGTTACGGTAAACACATCACGGATTCCCCACTCTGCTATATAATCCGCTATTTGCCCTGTTTCCCTCTTCCGCCTTCTGCAGTGCATTCTTAAGTACTACCATCTCTGATACATCAATAAATGTAGTGATCACGGCTCTTTCTCCCGATGGAACACGGATTACTTTCGTTGTAGCAAGTGCATGACATTCATTCGGCTCACCTTTTCCGATGATACACTCATAATCAACCATATCATCTACTTTGTGAAGTCTTTTCAACTTCTCTATTACGTCCACATCCGGATAGATTACTTTTTTCAGCATAGTACCGAGTTTGGACTGTGCCTCTTCAATGTTCTCCACTCCATACATCCGCAAAGCCTGTGCATTCATATGAATGATCTTATGCCCGGGAATTGTATATGCAAGGACACCACAACTTTGCATTTCCAGCAGTTCTTTGTAATAATCTTCCTGTTCTATCTTTCTTTACGAAGTGTATCATTAAGTTCCGCCAGACGACGTTCCGCTTCTTTTTCTTTCTCCAAACGTACCGTCTCTGAAATGTCCTGGTGTATTCCCATAATAGAAATACCGTCTACTACAGACCTATCTCTTATGCCACTGCAACGTACGAACATCTCTCCAAATGTAGGATGAATATAGCGATATACGATTTCTGATTTTGTCTCTGACAGTTTATCTGAATATTCCAGAAATAACTGCATATCATCCGGATGTACACGTGCCCGATGAAATGTAAATCGCTCTTCCGGTGAGATTTCTCCCTGGATTCCAAGTAATTCATCCATCACCGCATCTGCATAAAATCTCGGTGATTTCCCATCCTCAATTTCTATTCTCCATGCTCCTACTCTGTTGACGCGAAGAATTCTTTCAACATTAATCTTTTTCTGCTGTATCATGGACAGCTCCTCCTCATGCAGCTATTTACTGTGCTTCTTCCATATATTATAACGACAGCGAAATCAGATGAACTTCGCCATCACTCGGAACAGAACATTCATATCCACCGGCTTTGATACATGTGCATTCATGCCTGCATCAAGTGTCTTCTGCCTGTCCTCTTCAAAAGCATTCGCTGTCATGGCTACGATCGGAACAGCAGCTCTGGAATCCCCAAACCTGTTCCGACTACTTTGCTTTCCGTACTTGTATGTTCTCTGGAAAATTCTTCAAAAATATGTGGAAGATAGTCTTCACTCATCCCAATTCCAGTATCTTCAACTACAATCTTATATGCAATATAATTTTCCCTGTCAAACGGAATCTCCCTGATATCTATGGTGATCTTACCACCTGCCGGAGTATATTTCAGTGAATTTCCAATGATATTGATAAAGGATTCGATCAATCTGGAAGCACAGCAAACTTCTTTTTTCAGACTCGTCTTTCCACTCTCAATCCGGGCTGTCTCCAGCACATAATTGATTAGCGATAACAAAAATTCACTGGAACTTTTGATCTTGCTTTATCGTATCTCTATTTTATGTTAATCCTTCTGCTTTTTCACGCTTTCACATCTGGTCAGGATTTCTCTGAGTTTGCTTTCATCAATCGGCTTCGCAATGTGTCCATTCATTCCGGAAGCCAGACATTTATGTACACTTTCGGAAGAAACCTGCGCCGTCATGGCATATATACGCACCGTTTCTGCATCCGGTCGCTCCAGTGTCCGTATACGACGGGCTGCTTCTCTGCCGCCCATAACCGGCATCATAATATCCATCAGAATCAGATCATAAGTTCCCGGTGCTGACTCTTCAAACTTGTCAATCGCTTCCTTGCCATTCCATGCCTTATCAACCACAATTCCCAGTTCCTTCAGATAGAACTCTGCAATCTCCATGTTGATCTCATTATCCTCAACCAGAAGAATCTGCTTTCCTTCCAGCTTCTGTTCGCCTGAGCTCTGCTCTTCTTTTTTGGTTTCGATGGCATTTTCATCAACTTAAACGGAAGGCGGAAAGTAAAAGTACTTCCCTCTCCAAGTTGACTCTCTACTTCTATAGAACCTCCCATTTTATCCAGAAGCGCCTTGACGATCGACATTCCCAGACCGGTTCCTCTGTACAGTGTTCTGGCGTCATTCTTTTCCTGTGTAAAAGGTTTAAACAGCTGTTCTTTTATAAATTCTTCACTCATACCGATTCCGGTATCAACGATTTTAAATTCATACCACACGGTTGTACCGTCACAGGAAAGTTCTTCCGCATATGTATCAATTGTTCCATTTGGTTTATTATATTTGATTGCATTGCTCAAGAGATTGACCATGATACGCCGCAGCTGCAGGGAGCTTCCCTTCAAGGCAGTATGCTGAATATTACTTCTGTGCTTGCAATGTGTAATACCGGATTCAACCAGCTGAGCATCAACAAGTGCTGCAACTTCATCCATAAGCTCACTTATATCAAATGCATCTTCATGAATCTCAAACATACCAGCTTCCAGTTTGCTCATATCGAGGACATCACTGACCAGTTCGAGCAAATGTCGGGTAGACAACTGAATCTTATCCAGACTGTCATCAACTTTTTCCCGGTCATCTCTGTTTTTACGGATGATATCTACCATTCCCATGATTCCATTGATCGGCGTACGAATATCATGACTCATGCGATTCATAAATTCCGTCTTGGCTCTGTTTTCAGAATCCGCTTCTTCATAAGCCATCTGCAAACGCGCTTTTTCCTGCTGTTCCTTTTCATGAAATCTGAAGTATTCTTAAACAGAACAATTCCATGGACTACGGAACTCTCTTTATCTGTATTCGCATCATACACCATATCTCTGGACATCAGAACTGTTTTCTGCAGCCATACCGGCTTATTTTCTTTTCCCATCATTTCGCAGTATTCTACTGTAACCTGCTTCGCACCTGTAGCAAATCGCTTCAGTAGTTTGAAAGAAGAATCAACGATTCTGTAGTTCTCCAAAGTATCTTCGGTCACATACCGACTCCGTTTATTGCAATAATCGCTATAAGAACATGGTGTCTGTATATCATTTTCAACCTTAAATGCCGCCTCATGATAATAAATATTCTCCAGCTTATCATTCGTCAGATCCACAGTATAGACTGCATTTGCAGTCTGAAGGAGTGCCTCCGCATAATTCTCGTTTTCAACAATGGACTGTTTCAGCTGTTCATAATACCGATTTAATCGAGTTTTTTCATCCGACGTGTTTTCATTTTTATTCTGGAATGGTTCAAATCCCAGAATGAAATGATGAAGCCTGCCATCTTCGGTATTATTTACAAACAGTGCTGTCATTCGTCCTCGACAAATACTGTCCTCTTTCCTGTACTGATATGGAAGCTCCAGCTTCTCGCCTTTGTCCTTGATCTGTTCTGCAAGATAAGAAATCTGCAATTTCTTTCTCATACTCTTACGGTTTTCATCCATTCCCAGTTCCTGCACGATCTGCTCGACAGCACCGGAATAGCTTCCATCCTCGGCAAGAAAGAATCTCGAACTCGCACGCAGCACATAGTACTGATCTAAAAGTGCATCACAGTAAATACAGTCTGTAAACTGATATCCCTTCGCTGTGATTTCTTCCAGAAGGCGAATATTCATCTTCTGTTTCTCCGCAGCTTCTTCCATCTTTGCACGATTCTTATCAATATACATGTTTTTGTCAGCCAAACGGAAGAGTTCTCTCATCGTACTGCCTTCAAAATCACTTGACAGCGCATAACCTGACGCATAGCTGATCGGCATTTCCGGATGCTGTCTGGAATATTCTGCCGCATGATCGCGGATGTTCTGCAGACATTTCCGAACGCCCTCATGATCCATTCCTTTCAGAATCGCAATGAATTCATCACCACCATCACGACCTGCAAAAAATTCTTCCGGTACTGCCTCACGGAGCTGGATTGCAAAAGAGCGAATATACTCGTCCCCTTTGTCATGTCCCAGATTATTGTTGATCGTTCGCAGATATTCAGATCAAACACACACATTGCCACCAGCTCGTTCTCCGGTACCGGCTCCGTCTCATTCAGAATCTCCTCACATTTGTTTTTGTTTGGAAGTCCCGTAGCCTCATCCAGATAGACTTTTTTCTGCAAAATCTTATTCTGTGCAGCAAAACGTACCGCTTTTATCAGTTCCGTAGCAATGATCAATACCAGTCCCAGAATATCAACCAATACGATTTTTTCCAGATGATCCAGTCCGGTCGCTTTTTTCTGTGAATATACTTCTGCAAAACCTACTGCCTCATCACAGATCTGGATTTTTCGCTCTTTTCTATAATTTCTGTATTCTCATAACCCTTCTCGCGAACTAGGAGGATTTCACTTCTCAATTCATCAAAATATTTTTCCAGTTCATCCATCTTAGTCTGGAAATCTTCATCATCCAGACGTACAAAATTCAGTTTCTCACTGCCATTTCGGAGCCCCTCTATGTAAGAAGAAATCGTCTCATACATCTTATCCTGCGGTGCACCGAGATTTCCAGCTTAACCATCCTCTGTGTACCACCCCGGACAAGTCCCGCATAATTCACTACCCTGGCTGTTCCCTGTATTTTGCCCACCATAGACATGATCACCAGAAACAATACAATCAGTATCGTTGTCAGAACCATCATCGCGGCTCTCAAAAAATAAGTCAGTTTCTTATCTTTATCCTTCTTCATTCTGTTTCCATCCCATCAATTGCCCCGAACTGCCGGCAGATCTTATTCTCTTCTTTATTTTGAATTCTGATTTCACACCTGATTCTATTGTAACTGATTCCCTATTTTTCTGCAACATATTCAAAATATGTGGTTCAAGCAACAGCAAGTGCTAAGTATGTGTATTTTATACAATTTTTATGATGTTTCATCTGTTTTTCATTGCTTTTTGCACAACTGCACTTTATAATAAAAATTATCAATTACCACATACATTTATTATGGAGGGAACATTATGAACGAAGAACTTTTTTAACGAAGCGGCCAAATCAAATGTCCTGACAAAAAAGCTGATCGACCAGCTTCAGGAAAGCATGACCTACAGCAGTATCTCCTTTATCAACTGGACGATCGAAGTTCTGACTCTGATCAAGAACCGTCTGGAGCGTGGAGACAGAATCACTGATGAAGTATCCGGAGAAGTTTATACCACGAAAACCTTCCAGAAATTTGTAAAGGAGAATTTCTCTTCTTACATTACCAGTCAGGTTTTCAAGGAAATTGTAAAACCTGAAAAAATCTATTTCTCTCTCAAAGCCTGTGACGACGGTTACATCTGCTTGCAGCTGCTCTGACAACGAGAAGACCTATGCGTGGATTCCAGCCTGAGCAAACGTTTCTCTCTTGTTGAGATGATCGCAACCGGTGTTGTCTATGTCAAAGACACCCGTACCGATACATATCAGCCGTTCATCTCCGCAAATGGCAAATACTGCCATTATGACAAAGAAAAAGGAATCCTCGTAGAAATCTGAGTTCTACAAGAATTCCTGTTATAAACCAACATTTTTTAAATACTGTCTCAGTCGGGGATCCAGCTCCGGCTGAGATATTTTTATCTTCCCGTAATCCTTCCAATGCCATAAGAAATCAGAAATACAGCAATATCCACTGCCACGATCGTGGAGCCAACCGGAGTACCTGCCAGAATGGAGATCAGAATGCCGGCAGTAGCACTTAAAACGGACAACACTGCCGCACTGATCGTTACCGAGCGGAAAGATTTAAACAACCGCATTGCTGACAACGCCGGAAAAATTACAAGTGCTGAAATCAGAAGTGAACCTACCAGATTCATTGCAAGTACAATGATCACTGCAATCACAACTGCAATCAGCAGATTATAGGCATTCGCTCTCGTTCCGGTCGCTCTGGCAAAATTCTCATCAAATGTTACTGCAAAAATTTTATTATAAAAAGAATAAAAATAGCAACAACCACAACAGAAAGGATTCCACACAGCCATACCTCGCCTTTTGTCAGTGTCAGGATCGATGTGGAGCCGAACAATGTACTGCATACATCTCCGGAGATATTTGGCTGGTGGAAAAAAGATTCATCAAAAGATATCCGATTGCCAGGGCTCCGACAGAGATCATGGCAATCGCCGCATCGCCTTGATTCTTGTGTTCTGACCAGCACGAAGAAGAAGGATCGCACAGATTACTGTTACCGGCAGGATAAACAGCATATTGTTGGTAATATTCAGGACAGATGCTATCGCCATTGCCCCAAATGCCACATGAGAAAGTCCGTCACCGATAAAGGAAAAACGTTTCAATACCAGAGTCACGCCCAGAAGTGAAGAACATAATGCGATCAGTACCCCAACGATCAATGCATAACGCACAAACGGGTATTGAAAATACATACGAAGTGTCTCAAACATCTTATTCGTCCTCTCCTTCCTGTCCAGTAAACGCCTTTCCCAGACTGCTTTCCAGATACTGTTTCTTTGTTCCGAAGAAGCAATGCTCCCCGATATGCAGGATATGTGTTGCATATTTTACTGCCGCCGCAATATCATGTGAGATCATAATGATCGTAATTCCATCTTTTTTATTCAGATTCCTGATCAGCTGGTACATCTCTGCTGTCACTCTCGGATCAAGTCCCGAAACCGGCTCATCCAGAAGCAGGATCTTCTGTGCTGCACAAAGAGCTCTTGCAAGAAGAACCCGCTGCTGCTGCCCTCCGGAAAGTTCGCGATAGCACTGATCTGCCAGATCCTGGATCATCATTTTTTCCATGGCTCTCTGGGCAACCATTTTTTCCTCTTTGTTATAAAAAGGTCTCCATCCACAACGACTCTGGCATCCAGATAACACAATTTCCCTCACGGATGCCGGAAAATCTCTCTGCACCAGCGTCTGCTGTGGCAGATAACCAATTTCGTTTTTTTTTCAGGCCATCTCCCAGTTCAATACTGCCGCTGATCGGTGCCTGCAGATGAAGAAGTGTCTTCATCAATGTAGATTTACCGGAACCATTTTCACCTACGATGCAAAGGTAATCACCTGCATCAATAGAGAAATTCAGGTCTTCCTGAATTGCCCCGGTTATCATATCCCAATGTAAGATTTTTTACATGTAAGCTGTGCCATTGTTGTTCCTCTTTTCCTACTTAAGTGCTTCTTTCAGAACCTTCAGATTATCTTCCATCACAGAAAGATATGTCACTCCGTTTTTAATCTCATCCGAAGTGATCGACTGCATGGAATTAAGCTCGAGGATCTTCTGATCTTTCTTTTTTGTATTTTCAATCACGGTCTGTGCTATCCTGTCATCGGACTTCTCAATCGTCAATACCGTTTTTATTCCCAGTTCATCCAGTTTACCCGCAAGAAAAGTCACAGTCTTGAAGCTTGCTTCCGACTCTGCCGAGCATCCGGAAAAAGCCGCATAATAGTTCAGTCCATAATCATCGACCAGATAACGAAATGCAAAACGATCGGCAAAGATCAGCGTATTCTGTCTGTCTGTATCTACCGTTTCCTGATATTTCTGATCCAGTGTAGAAGTTTTGCTTTGTAGTCTCAGCATTTGTCTGATAGATTTCTTTATTCTCAGGATCCATCTCCTCAAGCGTTTCTGCAATCGCGTCACAGATCACAGAAGCATTTCGCATGGAAGTCCAGACATGCTCGTCATATTCCTTCTCATCCTCACCCTCATGGGCATGCTCGTCCTCATGACCATGTTCGTGTTCACTGTCCTGCATACCCTCAACTGTTTCTTCTTCCTTAATCGTATCGCCAAGGACTTCCATCAGATTAATCGTCTTCATATCTTTATTCTGAGCCGATTCCAGTGCATCCTCAATCCACTGGTCGGATTCTCCACCCACATAGATCAGGAGATCACAGCTGGATACTTTCATAATATCTTTCACTGCCGGCTGAAAACTATGAAGGTCTGTCCCATTATCCAGGAGCATCGTAAGATTCACATCCGCTTCCCTGTTCCCCAGAATATTTCTTGTCCAGTCATATTCCGGAAAAATGGTTGTCACAATATTCAGTTTCCTGTCTGTTTCCTCCGTTGTTTTGGCTTCTGCTATGTGCATTCCTGAAAAAGGAACCGCAATGCTCATCACACCCAGCAGAATTGCCAGCGCACCAGTGATCCATTTTTTCATCCTTATACCTGCTTTCTTCTGTCTCAGCATTCTACTCCGTTACCTTATATTCCGCTTATTTTGCCCTGATATGTACAGTCTCTGTTTCTTTTTTGTCATCTTCCAGTCCTCTGCATTCTTCACAGATTCCATAAAAAACCGTTCTGCACGAATCCATGCGAAATCCATGACTGTCCATCAGGTGCTGTTCCAGTTTAACCACATCCTCGCAGTGAAGATGTATCAGTTTCCACATTTTTCGCATTTGCAGTGGAAACAGGACATCTTGTGGCAATGCTCCTCCGCTCCGAGATATTCAAAACAGGCACTGCTCGTCCCATCTACATTGTATTTTGCAACCAGTCCCTGCTCTACCATCTTTCAAGATTACGGTAAACTGTTGTCGTTCCGACATTGATTCCCTGCTCTTTGAAATAGGAGCAGACATCTGCGGCCGTTACATGTGTACCCTCTATCGTCTGAAGATAAGCCAGTATCTGTTTCATTTGTTTTGTCTGATAAGGTGCTTTCGTTCCCATAATTTCTTCCTTCTTTTTACCCAAAATAAACCTTCATATTATAGCACATTCTGATAGAGTGTCAATATGAAAACGGTTTTCATTTTTGATATTTTTTCTTATTTAGTTATTCTTCTACTTTCATCTCGCGAACGATTTTACGAAGCTTCAGAACCATGGATGGTGCTACAGAGAGTTCATCCAGTCCCATACGTACAAACTGCTCGGTAAGAGTTGCATCTGCTCCCAGTTCTCCGCAGATACCTGCCCATTTGCCACATTTATGTGCATTGTCCACAACCATCTGGATCATACGCAGGATTGCTTCATGATGTGGATTATAGAACTCATCCAGTTTTTCATTCTGGCGGTCAATTGCCAGTGTATACTGGGTCAGATCATTCGTTCCAATACTGAAGAAATCAACCATCTCTGCCAGTTTATCACTGATGATCGCTGCTGCCGGAGTCTCAATCATGATTCCCTGTTCCGGAATCTTATACTGAATCTCCTGTGCTTTCAGCTCTTCTTCTGCTTCTGCTACGATCTCATAAATTTTCTTTACTTCTTCTGTAGAAGTAATATGAGTAACATGATAGAAAGATTTCCATAAACGGCTGCACGGAGAAGTGCTCGAAGCTGAGTTTTGAAGATTTCCGGCTGTCTCAGACAAATACGGATCGCACGGTATCCCATAGCCGGATTATCTTCATTACCAAGATTGAAATAATCTACCTGTTTATCAGCTCCGATATCCAATGTACGGATAATAACCTTCTTACCTGCCATCATCTGTACTGCCTGCTTGTAAGCCTGGAACTGTTCCTCCTCAGTAGGAAAATCATTTCTTCCAAGATACAGGAATTCACTTCTGAAAAGTCCGATTCCACCAGCATCGTTTTCCATTACATAACCAATATCGCCAACGCTTCCAATGTTTGCATAAATATTGATCTTACGTCCGTCCAGAGTAATGTTTTCTTTGCCTTTGAGTTCCTGAAGAAGTTTCAGTTTCTCAGCTTCTTCCTGCATTTTGGTTTCTGTCTGAACTTTTGTCTCTTCATCCGGATCAAAAGTAACGATTCCCTGGAAACCGTCTACAACCGCTGTCATTCCGCTCTGAAAAGCTTCCAGATCCATTTTTACTCCGATCAATGCCGGAATATTCATCATACGCGCAAGAATCGCTGTATGAGAATTGGTAGATCCGTGAACTGTTACAAATGCAAGGATCTTATCTTTGTCCATCTGGACTGTCTCGCTTGGACTAAGATCATCCGCTACAATTATAGATGGCTCGATAGAGCTTAAATCCACATCTCCCTGGCCGCTTAAATTACGTACAAGACGTTCGGAGATATCTTTGATATCGGCAGAACGTGCTTTCATATAATCATCGTCCATGGAAGCAAACATCTCTGCGAAATTAATCGCCGGTAACCGCAACCGCATACTCGGCATTGACCTGTTCTGTACGGATCATATTCTGAATTGCCTCCAGATAATCCTCATCCTCCAACATCATCTGATGTACTTCGAAGATTGCTGCACTGGCCTCGCCAACTTCTCTGACAGCCTTGTCATACAGTTTCTGAAGCTGTTGAAAAGCCACATCTGATTTTGTTGGACATTAAGTTACCCGGAGAGAATGGTTTTGCTTTATGCTCTAAAATTCGTACCTTTTCCGAAGTGCCGATCATCTTTGTGACAAGCTGCAACACGGATATGGACGAGCTGAATAGCATTATGTTGGGTGGAGACGCTTTTATCACGAAGCCCTATAACACAGCAATCCTGCTTGCGAAAATTGCTTCTCTGCTGAAGAAAACCTATCCCGCACAACAACGGGAGAAGATCGTCTATGGAGATGCTGTGCTGCATCTGGAATCCAGCAGTTTGGACTATAATGGACGGAGCGTAGAACTTACTAAGAACGAATTGAAAATTCTCTATTATTTGTTCAAGAACGGTGGAAAAATCTGTTCTCGTGGAGATATGATTGAATATTTATGGGATAATCAGCTATATGTGGATGACAATGCTTTGAGCGTCAATATCAACCGCATCCGGGAAAAACTGGCGGGCATCGGTCTGACGGATTTTATCAAGACAAAGCACCGACAGGGGTACACGATATGAACAGCAGACGATATTGGAAAAACAGGCTACCATTTCTGCTGACGAACCTTGTTTGTATGGCTGCACTCACTGTATTTTTGTTGGTGTGCGGCAATTCGGTTTCCGCAGTAGTATTGATTCTGATTGTATGGGCATTGATTTTGCTGACGGGACTTGTCCTCACTTACTGGAAACGGAAGCGGCAGATGAAAAAACTTCTGGATATGGCGGAGCAGCTTTCCGAAAGATACCTCATTTCCGAAGTGATGGAGCTGCCGGAACAGGCCGAGGATCAGGTTTACTATCAGCTTTTGAAAATGGCTGGAAAATCCATGTTGGAACAGATTGGAGAAGTCGAGCGGGAACGCCTGGAGTACAAAGAATACATTGAGCAATGGATTCACGAAATCAAAACGCCCATTACTGCCATGAAACTCCTATGTGAAAACCACCGGACGGACTGGACAAAGGAACTTCTGCTGGAACTGGAAAAGACCAACCGCTTTACCGAACAAGCTCTTTATTACGCCCGCAGTGAGCATACAGAGAAAGATTATTCTGTCCGGGAAATGGCACTGTCCCAAGTGGTGCATCAGGCGATTGCAGATAATAAATATCTGCTGCTCCAAGGTGGTATGCGTCTGGAAGTGGAGGAAATGCAGGACACGGTTTATTCAGATGAAAAGTGGGTGCGCTTTATTCTGAACCAACTGATTGCCAATGCGGTCAAGTATCGTACGGAACAACCGGTTCTCCGCATTTCTACTCATAAACGGCAAGATCAGGTTGTTCTTGTCGTGGAGGACAATGGAATCGGGATTGCTGCGTCCGATCTGCCCCGTATCTTTGAAAAGGGATTTACCGGTCAGAATGGTCGTATGGTCCAGCAGTCCACAGGCATTGGCCTGTACCTATGCAAACGGCTCTGTGAAAAGCTGGGCATTGGCATTGCGGCAGAATCATCGGAACAAGGAACCGCCATTTCCCTGGCGTTTCACATCAACTGTCTGATCCATGAAGTGCAGGGCTGATTGCGGTCCTGCACTTCTTACATTTTTGTTAGAACTTTGTAAGAAAACTTGATACAAACGAAGCCACTCTTATTCTACAATAGAGATCAGAGGTGATAACAATGAAAGAAATTTTGAAACTGGATCATATCCAAAAATATTACGGAAATGGCGGGAATGTTACAAAAGCAATTCAGGACATCAGCTTTTCCGTTCAGGAGGGGGAATTTGTAGGAATCATGGGAGCATCCGGTTCCGGCAAGACTACCCTGCTCAACTGTATTTCCACCATTGATACCGTCAGTGCGGGACATATCTATCTGGACGGAACCGATGTGACGGAAATCAACGAAAAACAGATTGCCCGGTTTCGTCGGGAGAATCTTGGATTTGTATTTCAGGATTTTAACCTGCTGGACACTCTGACAATCTCGGAAAACATTGCCTTGGCACTGACTATCAACAAGGTTCCTGCAGGTGAGATTGATGGGCGGGTGCGGGAAATGGCCGGAAAGCTGAATATCACGGATATTCTGGATAAATATCCCTATCAGGTGTCCGGCGGTCAAAAACAGCGGTGTGCCTGTGCCAGAGCTATTATCAACCAGCCAAAGTTGATCCTGGCGGACGAACCTACCGGCGCGTTAGATAGTCACTCGTCACAAGCCTTGCTCTCCACAATCCAGAGTATTAACGAAAGCCTTGACGCAACAATCCTGATGGTAACACACGACGCTTTTTCGGCAAGCTATGCCAATCGTATTCTCTTTTTAAGAGATGGTGCGATCTTCGCGGAAATTCTCAAAGGCAGTGATTCTCGTAGGGTTTTCTTTGAAAAAATCTTGGATGTCCTCACCATGATGGGAGGGGGTGTGAATGATGTACGCTAAATTAGCACTTGAAAATGTAAAGAAATCTACAAAAGACTATTTGATATATATTGTCACTCTGACGGCGTGTATATCTATGTTTTATGCTTTCCTTTCCATTTCCAGCAATTATTATGATCCGAATATAGGAGCAGAATTTAATTTAGATATATTAGGTGACGGAATTAAATATGCGATTCTATTGATTACTGTATTGCTGATGTTCCTTATGCAGTATGTAAACCACTTTATGATACAACGGCGGAAAAGAGAATTTGCAATTCAGAGTATTATTGGAATGGAGCAATCAACGATAGCTCGACTTTTCTTTGTAGAATCACTAATAATGGGAATTTTTTCGCTTATTGTGGGGATAGGATTAGGTGGTGTGTTTTCTCAATTCATTACTGCTATGCTGCTTCAAATGTATCATAAACCATTTGAATTTTCATTTATGCTTTTTCCAGATACAATCATTTTGACGATTCTATTTTTCTGCATATGTTTTGCGACAGTTGGTTTATCTCAAGTTCGCACGATACGAAAAATAAAGATAATTGATATGCTAAATGCAGAACGAAAAAAATGATATATTGGGAACCCCCCACAAATGGATATACAAACTCTTTCCAGTAAATTTTGTCCTTTATCTGCTGATTACCTTTTATAATATTAGAACCCTGTCTTACTACTTTAACGGAGAATTTGAATGGTAATCAAAATATGGTCTGCAATCAGCATTATTGTACCAATTCTGATGTTGATTACGCATATAAGGGAAAGATTCAGAAGAAAAGAACAAAACACAGTAAAGCAGCTCTTTTTGATTGAATGTATTGGCCTGTTGGAACTGATTATTCTTTCCATATTACCAGTTTTCAAAGTGTACCTTGCAATGCCGATGGATAAAGGTGCTTTTAATGTTTATATGGGATTTCTGTTTTGGTGTGTTGTATTTGGAGTGAGTGTATTTTTCGTTTTGTTTAGTAATTACTTGTTGGTTATCAAAGAACGCCAGAAGTATAAAGAAGAAAATCTGTTCTTTTTTGGACAACTGTTATCTAAATTAAAATCGAAACACCTTCAATGACTTTGATTTGCCTCACACTTACATTGTCCATGGCATTATTTTTTGTAACACCACTCCTTGTTGGATGGGCACAAGTTTTTTGGAAAAAAGAGTTCCTTTTGATATACAGATTTCTTCGGACTACATTGGTATGCAGTCTGGTTATATCGGCATACAGTCCGAAAAAGAGCTGCCTGTAACGGATTATAGTTTTCTTGATTCTTTCATTGAAAAGAATATTTCTGTTCGTGATGATTGCTCTTTTAAGACATACTTTGTAAACAAAACTGACTTTTATAACCAACTGGAGAATAGCAGGAAAAATGCCTCACCCATCACAGCGATTTCTTTGTCCGACTATAACCATCTATTAAAGATGGCAGGTTATGATGAAATTTCTTTACGGGATCATGAATTTACAACCCAGTGGCTTTCCATAACGCCCCAAGATTCAATTTCGGCGTATCTTGAAACTCACAAATCTATTAAAACTGATGGAGGCGATTTACAGCTTGCTGATATTTCTGCACATACAGTAGACTTAGGCGAAGATTTTTATAATTTTCAAAGTGTGATATATATTGTACCAGATCACATTTGCAATAAACTGACATCAGCTAATACATTCCGGTATATGATGGCAGATAAAACAATTTCTTATGATATTGCTCAAGAATTAAAATCATACTTTGAAAATTCAAGTCTTACTGATTCGCTTGTAACTTATAACATTACCATGCGGACAATCGAGGTTAATGATAATTCTGCTATTATTTTCATTATGCAAACTGGATTGACATATAGCGCAATCATCTTGTTTGTAACCTGTTTTACTATCTTGGCTTTGCAGCAATTATCAGATTCCGGGAAATACAAATATCGTTTTCGGGTTCTAAGAAATATGGGCGTTGAAGAACCCATATACGAATTGATTTTGAAACAATTAGCTGTATGGTTTGGTGTTCCGATTATATTGGCTCTTATCTTGTCGGGCGCATTTCTTGTATTTTTGTTTGTAGGATTCCATATGCAGATTGCAGTGTATATCGGAGTACAGCGATTGGTACAGCAGCTTTTGATTGTGTTGGCTATTTTAGGTGTCCTTTTAATAAGTTACTTTATTAGTACATGGTCTTGTTTAATAAGTCTGCATCTGCCTGACCTTTTTGCATTTTACAATGACCTTATCAACAAAAAGCGAGGAGGCGACGCAATGGAACTGACCCCGACATTGATTTTGAATCTGGCGCTGCTGATCGTCCCGCCCGTTGCCCTTGTGCTGGTGTTCCGGCAATGGCTGGCCCGGCACATCCGCTGGACGGTTGCCTTGACTGCTCTCTGTGATGTTCTCCTATTTTGGATGAACTGTTCTACTATGAGAGCTTCGGCCTGTTCGCTGTGCTGATTCTGGTGCAGTTGGCGGCCACCGGCGCAGCAGCGTTCCGCATTTACAACAAACAAAAAAAGGATTGAATTTTATGAGCATTTTACAGACTATCGACCTGAAAAAGTATTACGGCACAGAGCCGAACATCACCCGCGCCCTTGACGGTGTGAACTTCTCCGTGGAGGACGGCGAATTTGTGGCCGTTGTGGGAACCTCCGGCAGCGGCAAGTCTACCCTGCTTCACATGATGGGCGGGCTGGACACCCCTACTTCTGGCAATGTGATTGTCCGGGACAAAGAACTGTCGAAGATGAACGACGAACAGCTTACCATCTTTCGCCGCCGCAACATCGGCTTTATCTTCCAGAACTATAACCTTGTTCCGATCCTGAATGTGTATGAGAACATCGTCCTGCCGGTGGAGCTGGACGGGGACACGGTGGATCAGAAGTTTTTGGACGAGATCGTTCACCTGCTGGGGCTGGAAGATAAACTGAAAAATATGCCGAACAATCTTTCCGGCGGACAGCAGCAGCGTGTGGCTATCGCCCGCGCCTTGATTACCAAACCGGCTATCGTGCTGGCCGACGAGCCGACCGGCAACCTTGACAGCAAGACCAGCGCCGAGGTGCTGGGGCTTATCAAGCGCACCAGTGCGGAGTTCCGGCAAACCGTTGTGATGATTACCCACAATGACGACATAGCCCGTCTTGCAGATCGGATTGTCCGCATTGAGGACGGCAAGATCGTGGAGTAAGGAGGTGGCAGGCTATGACATGGCCTTTTGAAAATGATACCAGCGCCATTACAAAGAAGCTGGCAAAGAAAAGTTTGCAAAGCGAGAAGCGCCGGAATCTGATGGTGGTGATTGCCGTTGCGCTGGCGGCGTTTCTGATCTGCTTTACGGGAATTGTGTCTACCTCCCTGACACAAATGCAGCGCAATCAGGTTGTCGATACTTATGAGGCGGTCTGGCTGGGCGTAGAGGAAAACGACATTGAAACCCTGAAAGGAC
>ENA-OQCS01000901-OQCS01000901.1-human-gut-metagenome-genome-assembly--contig:-NODE-901-length-16151-cov-2.035821_pt1 | contig 16151 bp, 21 predicted proteins | sample MGYA00242757_ERZ504575 | MGnify/ENA primary metagenome ERZ504575 (study PRJEB26092, sample SAMD00036297) | human gut metagenome | host: Homo sapiens | study: EMG produced TPA metagenomics assembly of...
ATATACAGATGGTGTATCGCAGGTTGACAGTGGTGCAGCACAGCTTGATGAAGGTGTTGGTACACTGACTGACAAAGTGCGACACTGACAATGGTGTGAATACATTAATGATGGTGTGAAAGTTATACAGACGGAGTGGCAACATTAAATGCTAATTCCGCACAGATCACATCCGGTGTGAACAGTCTGGCAACAGGTGCACAGAGTCTGGAGACAGGTCTGGATACATTAAAAGTGGTACTACTCAGTATGTCAGCGGAGCAAATACATTGGCAGATGGTGTGACACAGTATGTTGCAGGTGCAGAACAGCTTGCAGCAGGTGCGAAACAGTTATCTGCACTGGAAAATCTGGATCAGGTTTCTACAGGAATCTCACAGTTGAATGCAGCAGTTTCTGACGGAAACAGTTCTCTTACAAGTGGAACACAGCAGCTGGAAAGTGGACTGGGACAGCTTGCTTCTCAGTTAAAAACATTGTCAGACAGCACCACTGCGGACAGCATTAAACAGCTTGCAGCAGGTCTGAATACAGCGAAGGCCGGTATGGAAATGCGAGCAACGGAATGACAAGTGCGGCAGATGGTATGAATCAGGCAGCATCCGGGATGAATACGGCAGCCGAGACAATCAGCGCAGCCAGTGCAGGTATCTCCCAGGCAGCATCCGGTCTGCAGAGTGCGACACAGCCGGTTGCTGCAGCGGCGAATAGTATGACCGGTATCGTTCAGCAGTGTGCACAGGATGCCAATAATCAGATCAGTGCGGCAAACGCACAGGTTGAGGCGGCAAACGGCCAGACAGCAGCCGCGAATGCGACGATTGCAAATGCTGCAGCAGCATTAAGTACACTGCAGGGTCAGGCTGATGAGAATGGAATGATTTCCGCAGAAAGTCTCAGTGCGGTGATCGGCTCTCTTACTCAGGCAGATGCAGGAGTCGCAGGCGTTGATGGAATCAGTGCAGACAGTTATACAGGTCAGGCACAGGCGGTTGTCAGTGCAGTTTCTGACCAGCTGGCATCTGCACAGGCATCATTAAATGATACAGCGTCACAGTTAAATCAGGCAGCAGCCGGACTGAACAGTGGAGCAGAGACATTAAAAACAAAATCTTCTGATATGAGCAATGGTGCTTCTCAGATGAGTGCCGGAGCAAAACAGATGGAAGCAGGAGTTTCTTCGATTCCGGAAGTACCTTCTGATCCGATCAATACGGTAACTGCAGCAGTAAATCAGCTTTATGCAGGTGCACAGAAAGTGAATGCAGGCACAGGAAGCGTTTCTTCTGCATTGGATACACTGGAAGCAGGAACAAAAGATTTCCCGAAGGCAGCAGCCGGTGTAAAAGCACTGAACACAGGTTTTGAAACTCTGACAGCAAATGATGAAACTCTGACAATAGGAGCTGCAAGTCTGAAAGCAGCCGGAAGCAGTGTGACATCCGGTATCAGCCAGCTGAGTGTCGGTGGAAAGACACTTGCATCTGGTGTGACAACTCTCAGCAATGGACTGAAAACATATACAGATGGTGTAGCTACTCTTGCCGGCAATAACAAAGCATTGACAAGTGGAACACAGCAGCTTGCAGATGGAGCAAAGACACTCGCAGATGGAGCCGAACAGCTTGCATCCGGTACACAGACACTTCATGCAGGAACACAGAAACTGGTTTCCAATAACAGTAAGCTTAACAGTGGTGCTGACCAGCTTGCAGACGGAGCCGGACAGATTCAGGATGGTTCCTCCAAGCTTTATGACGGTTCCAAAGAACTGGGCGATGGTATCACAAAACTGGAAGATGGTTCTGATACACTTGCAACCAGTCTGAATGACGGTGCAAAGAAGTAAAAGAAACAAATGCATCTGATGATACGATCAGCATGTTTGCAACACCGATCACAGATGAAGAAACAAAGATCACAACAGTAGAAAACAACGGTCACGCGATGGCACCTTATATGATGTCTGTAGGTCTCTGGGTAGGATGCCTGCATTCTGCCTGATGTATCCGCTTACAGAGTATAAAGGAAAACTGAAATCCGGATTTGCATGGTGGGCAAGTAAAGCTTCTGTACTTTATCCGGTAGCAATCCTTCAGGGCGTACTTCTGATTCTTCTGCTTCATGTATTTGATGGATTTACTCCGGTAGAAATGACGAAGACAATCCTGTTTGCGGCACTGACCGGTGCATGTTTTACTTCGATTATGTACTTCTTTAACATTACATTTGGTAAGGTAGGAAGTTTCCTGATGCTGATCTTCATGGTTGTTCAGCTTGCAGGATCTGCCGGAACTTATCCGGTTGAGATCTCACCGTCCTTTGTGGCGAAGATTCACTATTATCTGCCGTTTACTTATACAGTAAATGCATTCCGCAGCACGATCTGCGGAGGAGAGAGCATCCGTCAGGCTGTAATCGTTCTGATCGGACTGACGATCATTTTCTCAATATTAACAATCCTTCAGTTCAACCATATGGCAAGAAGAAAGAAACAGGGCAAACTGGTTCTTCTCGACTGGCTGGAAGAAAAAGGGGTTGCATAAAGGCAGTCTTATATGCATAATAGAAGAGTGTTCTGATTATATAGAGTCACATCTGTAAAAGCGGATGTGGCTCTTTTTGGATAATGTTGCTTTTGGCGGAAGATGAAGTTTCCAGAATTAACAATTTCATCACATTTTCCCACAAAGTAAACACAAATCATCTCTATACTCTTAAGCATAAAAGGAAAACAGAAACAGAGATAGCTATTCACGGGAAATGATTTATGAAGTGAACAGTAATGATCCTAAGGAGGGGATTTTGATGAGCGATAAAAACAACAACGTAATGATGAACAATGATATGAATAACAATATGAATAACGATAACGATCCAAAAGAAAGAATGAGAAAAAGAGTAAAGAAAGCAGCCGGAATTGCACTTTGTGCAGTACTTGCCGGCGGACTTGCAGCAGGCTCCTTTGAAGGAATCAATACATTGACCGGATGGAACAGTAGCACAGTAGAAGCCGCATCCAATAAAGAAAATACAACACTTCTTCAGACAAAATCAAAGAAGAAAAGTCCGATAAGAAATCAGATGACAAAGAGGAAAGCAAAGATGACTCTGAATCAAAGACAAAAGGAGTCTGGATGTCTCTGATATCGCAGCAGAAGGAATGAAATCTGTTGTATCTATTACACAAAATCTGTTCAGGATGTACAGAACTATCTTGGATATTATGGATTTGGCGGAAGCAGGGATATACAACACAGCAGGAAGTTGAAGGAAGCGGTTCCGGTATCATTGTCGGAAAGAATGATGACAATCTTCTGATCGCTACCAACTATCATGTAGTAAGTGGAGCAGATACCGTATCTGTCACCTGCATCGATGGCGAGACTTATGCGGCAACAGTAAACGGATATGATGAAGACAAAGACCTTGCAGTGGTTTCGGTACCTCTTTCTGATATTTCCGATGATACGATGGATCAGATCGCAGTAGCTACGATCGGAAGTTCTGACGATCTGAAAGTCGGTGAGCAGGTTGTCGCCATTGGTAATGCTCTCGGATACGGACAGTCTGTAACAACCGGTATCGTCAGTGCAAAGAACCGCAAAATGAATGATGAAGGCATTGAGCAGGATGAAGATTCTGATGCAACAAATCTGATTCAGACAGATGCAGCAATTAACCCTGGTAACAGTGGCGGTGCTCTTCTGAATATGGATGGAGAAGTGGTTGGTATCAACTCTGCAAAACTTGCTTCCACAGAAGTTGAAGGTATGGGTTATGCGATTGCAATTTCAGATGTAACAGATACTCTGGAGCAGCTGATGAATGAAACACCTAGAGATAAAGTAGATAACCATGGTGTACTTGGTATCACAGGTATGTCTGTAAGTGATGAAGCTTCTCAGTATTATGGAGTTCCGGAAGGTGTTCTTGTATCCGAAGTAACAGATGGCGGAGCAGCAGACAAAGCCGGAATCAAAGAGAAATCTATCATCACAGAATTTGATGGTAAGAGAGTTCGCAGTATTGATGAACTGGTAAGCCGTCTTGAGTACTATGAACCAGGTGAAGAAGTAGAGGTAACTCTGGAAGTTGCAGATGGTGATTCTTATAAAGAGAAGAAAGTTACAGTAACACTCGGTGAGAATCCGGATGCAGATTCCAGCGATTCAAAGGATACATCATCTAAAGATGATGCGCAGGCTGAGGATTCTCAGGACGATTCACAGGATCAGGAAGACCAGAGTACGGACAGCCTTCTGCAGGATTTTGAGAATCAGCAGGCGGATGGAACTGCTTACGAACAGTTCTTTGGATTCCTTAATTAACTGTCATTAAAAGAGGTTTCTTGCGGGAAAATTTGTTTCCGTAAAAATATAATATTATAAGCAGGAAAGACCGGTGCAGAGAATTGTACCGGTCTTTTTCTGCTTGTGTTGAAAGAAAAGAGTCTGTCTGTTATACTAGACAACAGAGTAAATCCAAAGTAACTGTTTAAATAAAAAGAAGGAAATACTGTATGAATTATATTGTTTTTGACCTGGAGTGGAATCAGAGTCCCGGTGGAAAAAATATTCCAAACAGTCGTCTGCCTTTTGAGATCATTGAGATCGGTGCTGTGAAAATGAATGAGCAGAGGGAAGTTGTGGATGTTTTTCAGAGACTTGTGAAGCCACAGGTATATAACTGGATTCATGACAGCATACATGAAGTGATCCATGTGGATTATAAGGATCTTGCTGATGGAGTACCTTTCCAGCAGGCGGTCAGAGAGTTTCTGAAGTGGTGCGGAGAGGAATATGTTTTCTGTACCTGGGGAAATCAGGATGTTATGGAACTACAGCGAAATATGAAGTATTATGGAATGCTTTCGCTGCTTCCAGGACCGGTCACATATTATGATGTGCAGAAAATATACGGAATCTGTCATGAAGAGGCCGGCGGACGAAGGAGCCTGGAATTTGCCATTGACCAGATGGGAATCCCGAAGGCGCAGGATTTTCACAGGGCATTAACGGATGCCGGTATACCGGGGATATTTTAAAACACTGGAACCTGCAGCAGTCTGTGTGAATTCATCTATTGATGTTTATCAGAATCCAAAGAATAAAAAGAAGAGATTTTTATTTCATATCCCACGTATGATCAGTATGTGTCACGTGAGTTTGCAGACAAAGAAAAGGTAATGAAAGACCGGGAGGTTGCAAGTACCCGCTGTCCGGTATGTCATATGCCGGCCAAGCGTAGGATCCGCTGGTTTATGAATAATTCTCGTGCATATGAGAGTGTAGCACTTTGTCAGAAGCATGGATATATCAAAGGAAAGGTGCGAATCCGCCATACGGACGAGGATGCATATTATGCAATCAAGAAGTTAAAGAGGATAGAAGAAAAAGATGCGGAAGAAATCCGTGAAAAAAGGGATTCCCTCCGCAAGAAGAGACAGGCGAAACGTCAGTCAGAGAAGCTGGTCTGAAAGAAGCCGTGTCTGATAATATCTGGCAGAGCCGACTACATGATCGTTATACGTATACGTAACGGTCAGAAGTGGGAGCCTGCCGGATTTTTTGTATAGAGTAAGTTTTCCAGAGCATTGCTATCAACTCCGGATGGGAGAGATACGCTGGCGGTGCGTCTTGTTTCAAAGAGCATATCGTCTTTATAATCTTTTAAAATATATTTTTCAGCCGGAAGAAGATGTCTTGTTATTTTTGATGGAAGATCTTTTACCGCAGTTCTGGAAAATTATTAAAACCATAATCCAGAAGAGCCCTTGTATCGGAGTAAGCACCGTTCACAGACTGCAAGACGACCGAAACCAGATAAGTATTGTCATTCTTTGCATAGGTAACAAGCGTATTTCCGGCAGCTTCGGTGTAACCGGTCTTTCCTCCTAAGACACCGTCATATGCGTAGGCCTGACTTTTCATCATCTTATGGTGATTAAGAAGATAACGGGTCTCTGCAAACTTGTTAGTCGGAGGAATTTCATAATACTGCGTGGATGCAATTTGCGGAAGGTTGGATTAAACCAGGCCGCGCGGGCAATCTTAGCCATATCAGCAGCTGTCGTATAATGGATTTCATCCGGAAGTCCGTTCGGGTTGTTAAAATGAGTGTTGGTACAGCCAAGCTGGCGTGCCTTAAGGTTCATCTGTTCTACGAATTTCTTGGTGGATCCGGTGGTAAGTTCCGCAACTGCCAGAGTCATTTCATTGGCGGACTGAAGCATGACAGCCATTAATGCCTGTTCAATGGTGAATTCTTCTCCGGTGTCTGCATAAATACTGGAACTGTTAGAATCAGAGATTCCATAAGCCGCGGACTGTGACATGGTAAATTTCTGGCTTGGATCCAGGTTTTCACATCCAAGAAGCGCGGTCATGATCTTTGTAATGCTGGCTGGATACTGTGCCTTATCTGCATTTTTTGAGTAAAGAACTGCTCCGGTAAACATATCGACAAGGATTGCAGATTCTCCTTCAATCTGAGGACCCTTTGTCCAGTCTTTAATTGAATCGGTATCTGCCGGCTGTTTATAATAGGCGGTATGCGGGTCCGGTGTAGGAGTTGCAGTCACCAGAGGAGCACCGTATTCGTCTGTGGCGAAGACCGGGACTGCCTGTGTGATGATAACCGCAGAGCAGAGAACACCGGTCAGAATCTGCCGGAAAAATTGTTTCTTTTTTATATTCATGTAATTACCTTTCTGCACATATTTTCTTACAGTATATCATTCTTTACAATTATACTGTAATCATTTTCTCATACAAGGGTTAAAACGGTGCAAAATCCCTATAAAACCTTGTGATTCTGGCAAAAAAGACCTTGACATATGGAAAAATATAACCTTATAATAAAACAGCACAAATAGATATAAGTAAAAACTTTGATGGAGACAGTAGATCGGAATAAAATCCGCAGAGAGCCGGGAGAAGGTGGAAGCCTGGTGAGAGTAATTTCGATGGAAGATCACTCCGGAGTTTCTTTCCTGAAATCTTAAGTAAGGAGAGACGGTGTTTCCGCCGTTAAAGGGAACATGTATCGGCATATATGATTATACTACCGGCCCGTACAATGTAACAGGTGGTGCGAATGTGGAAATTGCTTTCGTCCTTTTACAGGACGGAAGTTTTTTTATTTCATTTGACTATTGATGAAAAATTTTTCTGAAGAATTTAAAGGAGGAATCTGTTGTGTATCAGAAAGTAGATACGAACCTGAATTTCGTAGATCGTGAAAAACAGGTAGAAAAATTCTGGAAAGAAAACCATATCTTCGAAAAAAGTATGGAGGACCGTAAAGACGATCCTACTTATATGTTCTATGATGGACCGCCGACAGCAAACGGCAAACCGCATATCGGTCATGTACTGACCCGTGTTATCAAAGATATGATCCCGAGATACCGTACTATGAAAGGCTACATGGTACCTCGTAAAGCAGGATGGGATACCCACGGACTTCCGGTAGAACTGGAAGTAGAGAAGAAGCTTGGTCTGGACGGTAAAGAACAGATTGAGGAATATGGTATGGAGCCATTCATCCAGCAGTGTAAAGAGAGTGTCTGGAAATACAAAGGAATGTGGGAAGACTTTTCCTCAACCGTTGGTTTCTGGGCTGATATGGAGAACCCATACGTTACTTACCATGATGACTATATTGAGTCTGAATGGTGGGCTCTGAAAGAAATCTGGAATAAAAAACTTCTTTACAAAGGATTCAAGATCGTTCCTTACTGCCCGCGTGTGGTACTCCGCTTTCTGCACAGGAAGTTTCCCAGGGATATAAAACAGTTAAAGAACGTTCCGCAATCGTTCGTTTTAAAGTTGTCGGAGAAGATGCATACTTCCTGGCATGGACCACAACACCGTGGACACTGCCATCCAACGTTGCACTCTGCGTAAACCCGACAGAAGTTTACTGCAAGGTAAAAGCAGCAGACGGCTATACTTATTATATGGCAGAAGCTCTGCTTGACAAAGTTCTCGGCAAACTTGGTTCCGAAGAGACACCGGCATACGAAGTTCTTGAGAAATATGTCGGAAAAGATCTGGAATACAAAGAATATGAGCCACTCTTCGCATGCGCAGGAGAAGCGGCAGCAAAACAGAAAAAGAAAGCTCATTTTGTTACAGCAGACAATTATGTAACTATGAGCGATGGTACCGGTATCGTTCATATCGCACCTGCATTCGGTGAAGACGACAGCCGTGTAGGACGCGATTATGACCTTCCGTTCGTACAGTTTGTAGACGGTAAAGGTGATATGACAGCAGAAACTCCATATGCGGGCGTTTTTGTCAAGAAAGCAGATCCGCTTGTACTTCAGGATCTGGATAAAGAAGGAAAACTTTTCGATGCTCCGAAATTCGAGCATGATTATCCGCACTGCTGGAGATGTGATACACCACTGATCTACTATGCACGTGAATCCTGGTTTATCAAGATGACAGCAGTTAAAGATGACCTGATCCGCAACAACAATACAATTAACTGGATTCCGGAGAGCATTGGTAAAGGACGTTTCGGTGACTGGCTGGAAAACGTTCAGGACTGGGGTATTTCCAGAAACCGTTACTGGGGAACACCACTGAACATCTGGCAGTGTGAATGTGGACATATGCATTCCATCGGAAGCCGTCAGGAACTGTTCGAGATGAGCGGTGACGAAAAAGCCAAGACAGTAGAACTTCATCGTCCATACATCGATGAGATCACACTGAAATGCCCGGAATGCGGTGGAACCATGCATCGTGTACCGGAGGTTATTGACTGTTGGTTTGACTCAGGAGCAATGCCTTTTGCACAGCATCACTATCCATTTGAAAAATAAAGAACTTTTTTGAAAAACAGTTCCCGGCAGACTTTATCTCTGAGGCTGTTGACCAGACAAGAGGATGGTTCTACTCCCTGCTTGCTTGAGTCCACAATCCTGTTCAACCAGGCTCCATATAAGAACGTTATCGTTCTCGGACATGTACAGGATGAAAATGGCCAGAAGATGAGTAAGTCCAAAGGAAATGCAGTTGATCCGTTCGATGCACTTGAAAAATATGGTGCAGACGCGATCCGCTGGTACTTCTACATCAACAGTGCTCCATGGCTGCCGAACCGCTTCCACGGCAAAGCTGTTCAGGAAGGACAGCGTAAGTTCATGGGTACTCTGTGGAATACCTACGCATTCTTTGTTCTTTATGCAAATATTGACAATTTTGACCCGACAAAATATACTTTAGATTATGACAATCTTCCTGTTATGGACAAATGGCTGTTAAGCAAGCTGAATTCTGTAGTGAAGACTGTCGATGACTGCCTTGCAAACTACAAGATTCCGGAAAGTGCAAGAGCTCTTCAGGAGTTTGTAGATGAGATGAGTAACTGGTATGTAAGAAGAAGCCGTGAACGTTTCTGGGCTAAGGGCATGGAGCAGGATAAGATCAATGCTTACATGACTCTGTATACTGCTCTGGTAACAATTTCCAAAGCAGCAGCTCCGATGATTCCGTTCATGACAGAAGAAATCTATCAGAACCTTGTAAGAAGCGTTGATAAAGACGCGATTGAGAGTATTCATCTTTGTGACTTCCCGAAAGTCGAAGAAGCATGGATCAATAAAGAGCTGGAAGACGATATGGAAGAACTCCTCAAGATTGTTGTTCTTGGACGTGCAGCAAGAAATACTGCAAATATCAAGAACCGTCAGCCGATTGGTACAATGTATATCAAAGCTGACAAAGAAATGGGTCAGTTCTATACAGATATCATTGCAGATGAGCTGAATGTCAAAGAAGTGAAGTTCGCAAATGATGTCGAATCCTTCATTTCCTACAGCTTTAAACCGCAGCTTCGTACAGTAGGACCGAAATACGGTAAACTTCTGAACGGTATCCGTACAGCACTTGCTGAGATCAACGGAACAGAAGCGATGAACGAGCTGAGATCCACAGGTCTTCTGACACTGGATATTAACGGAAACAAGGTAGAACTTTCTGAGGAAGACTTATTGATCGAGACCGCACAGACAGAAGGTTATGTAACAGAAGCAGACGGTGATATTTCTGTAGTTCTTGATACAAATCTGACACCAGAGCTGATTGAAGAAGGATTCGTCCGTGAGATCGTCAGCAAAGTACAGACAATGAGAAAAGAAGCTAGATTTGAAGTTATGGATAAGATTCATATCTATGCAAAAGACAATGACAAGATTCTTGAGCTCATGAAGAACCACAAAGAAGAAATCATGTCTGAAGTACTGGCAGAGGATATGACTCTGGGCACAACCGATGGCTATGTAAAAGAATGGAACATTAACAAAGAGCCAGTTGTTCTTGGTGTTGCAAAAATGTAAGAAGTTCATGCCCGGTAAATATACCGGGCATGATTTGCAAAAATTGGGGGAATAAAAAAGCGCAGCATTGCTGTGTGATTAAGGAGGAAACGCAATGATTGACAAGCAGTTTAAAAAAGAAGCTTTCAAAGAGAGCGTAAAGGAAAACGTTAAATTTCTTTATCGTAAAAAACTCGAAGAAGCTACACAGGAACAGATTTTTCCAGGCTGTATGCTACACTGTAAAAGATGTTATCATTGATAACTGGCTGGAAACACAGAATGCATATAAAGAGCAGGATCCTAAGACAGTTTACTATATGTCCATGGAGTTCCTCATGGGACGTGCTCTTGGAAATAACCTGATCAACCTGACAGCATACAAAGAGGTAAAAGAAGCTCTGGATGAACTTGGTCTGGATCTTAACGTGATCGAAGATCAGGAACCGGATCCGGCACTTGGAAATGGTGGTCTTGGACGTCTGGCTGCATGCTTCCTGGATTCTCTTGCAACACTGAATTACAGTGCATATGGATGTGGTATCCGTTATCGTTATGGTATGTTCAAACAGCAGATCAAAGACGGATATCAGGTAGAAGTTCCAGATAACTGGCTGAAAGATGGATATCCATTTGAACTTCGTCGTCCGGAATACGCAAAAGAAGTTCATTTCGGCGGATATGTAGATGTTGAATATGATCCGGCAACAGGATCCAACAAATTCGTACACAAGGGATATCAGGCAGTAAAAGCGGTTCCGTTTGATATGCCGATTGTAGGATATAATAACAAGATTGTAAACACCTTAAGAATCTGGGATGCAGAGCCAATCGTAGACTTCGAGCTTGACTCTTTCGATAAAGGTGATTACAAAAAGGCAGTTGAGCAGGAAAACCTTGCTCGCAATATCGTAGAAAGTTCTTTATCCGAACGACAACCATATGGCTGGTAAAGAGCTGCGTCTGAAACAGCAGTATTTCTTTGTATCTGCAAGTCTTCAGGCTGCTATTGATAAATACAAAAAGAACCACAAAGATATCATGAAACTGCACGAAAAGGTTACTTCCAGATGAACGATACTCATCCGACAGTAGCAGTAGCAGAACTTATGCGTATCCTTATGGACGAAGAAGGACTTGGATGGATGATGCATGGTCTGTAACAACTAAATGTGTTGCTTACACAAACCATACAATCATGGCAGAGGCTCTTGAGAAATGGCCGGTTGAGCTGTTCTCCAGACTGCTTCCGCGTGTATACCAGATCATCGAAGAGATCAACCGTCGTTTCATTCTTGACATTCAGGCTAAATATCCTGGAAATTATGACAAGATCAAGAAGATGGCGATCCTCTATGATGGACAGGTAAAAATGGCTCATCTTGCAATCGTTGCAGGTTACTCTGTAAACGGTGTTGCAAAACTTCATACAGAAATCCTTAAGAAACAGGAACTGAAAGATTTCTATGAATGATGCCGGAGAAATTCAACAACAAGACAAACGGTATCACACAGAGACGTTTCCTGCTTCACGGAAACCAGCTTCTTGCAGACTGGGTAACAGATCATATCGGACCGGAATGGATCACAGATCTGTCTCAGATCAGCAAACTGAAGTTTATGTTGATGATGAAAAAGCACAGCAGGAATTCATGAACATCAAATACCAGAACAAAGTTCGTCTGGCAAAATATATCCTGGAGCACAACGGAGTAGAGGTAAATCCACGTTCTATCTTCGATGTACAGGTTAAGAGACTTCATGAGTACAAACGTCAGCTTCTGAACATCCTGCATGTAATCTATCTGTATGACCAGATCAAGAAACATCCGGAAATGGATTTTTATCCAAGAACATTCATCTTCGGTGCAAAAGCATCTGCAGGTTATGCACGTGCTAAGAAAATCATTAAACTGATCAACTCTGTAGCAGATGTTGTAAACAATGATGCATCTATCGAAGGCAAGCTGAAAGTTGTATTCATCGAGAACTATCGTGTATCCAACGCTGAGATGATCTTTGCAGCAGCAGATGTATCTGAGCAGATCTCTACAGCAAGTAAAGAAGCTTCCGGTACAGGTAACATGAAGTTCATGCTGAACGGTGCACCGACACTTGGAACCATGGATGGTGCTAACGTTGAGATCGTTGATGAAGTTGGCAAAGAAAACGCATTTATCTTTGGTCTGAGCGCAGACGAAGTAATCAACTATGAAACAACGGTGGATATGATCCGAGAGTTATCTACAATACAGATGATGAGATCCGTCAGGTGCTGACAGAGCTTGTTAATGGAACGTTCTCCTCTGATACAGAACTGTTCCGTGACCTGTACAATTCTCTTCTTAACCAGAATGGTGGAGAAAGAGCAGACCAGTACTTTATCCTTGCTGACTTCCGTTCTTATGCAGCAGCACAGAAGAAAGTGGAAGAAGCCTACAAAGATGAAAAAGGCTGGGCTCGTATGGCTATGCTGAACACAGCATGCGCTGGTAAGTTCACATCTGACAGAACTATCCAGGAATATGTGGATGATATCTGGCATCTGGACAAGGTTTTTGTTAAATAAAACTTTTATAAAAATGGATTTTTAAGATTTACGCAAAGGGGACTTGACGGTCCCCTTTGTGCATTCCTGGCTTTTTAGAAAAAATTCTACATGGTATAAGACGGAAGAGAGTTGTAATTGTGTCTGACTCCTGGTGCATCATGGATATATTTTGCGAGATGTGTGCGAATGTTTTCCATTTTCTGTTTTGTATCAGGATTGCTGTATGGAATCCGGTCGATGATCTTATTCAGATAATCATGTTCTTCAATGATATCAAAACTTGCACGGAAATAGATATCACAGAAATAAGCAACATAGGATACCCAGTAATCCATTTTGGTTACACGGTCCGGGGAATAAATGCACTGATCTTTGAGTACAGTGTCATAAACGACAGGAGTGATCTCCTGTGCACCAATTTCTTTGCCTGAAGCACCCATAAAAACAAGAAGATCATCTTGCAGTTTTACGCGGCAGTTATCAAGTTTGTCTGCATCACGGATCAGACGTGCATGGAGCAGCGTCCGATTATCGGTAATTCCTTCGAGGTGGAAATCACTGTGTCTGGCAATTGCGGTGCGAATAATATCATCCCAGGTGTCTTCCGGAACAAACTGTCGGATCATTCCTTCTTCAAATAATACCTGAACTCCATAAGCGGCATGGTCCATGGTTGTTGGCTCGAAACTGTCAAAGCGTTTTAACTGTTCAAAACGTCCGATGTCATGAAGCAGGGCAATGATGCGTGCAAGTTCAGTATCTTCTTCTGTCAGGTGCATCCGATGACAGATTTCACTCATATCATGTACGACTCCATAAGTATGTATGACCTTCAGTCGAACTTTGTCATTGCTGCGGTCATAACTTTCAAGATAAGTTTCAAATTTTTGTTTTGCATCGTTATAGTTCATGTGAGGTGGTCTCCTTTAAATTTTTTCGGTATTCTCTTGGACTGCATCCTTTAATCTTGCTGAATACTTTGGAATAATAATTGGAATCGGAAAAGCCGGTTTTTTCAGCAATACTGCTGATGGATTCTTTGGTACTGAGATATTCCAGGCTTCGCTCGATCCGGTATTCCTGCAGAAAAGAAAAAAGGGTAGTATTCATATGGCGTTTAAAAAGACGGGTACATTCACTCTCGCACAAATGAATATGTTCGGAAATATCATCCAGTGTAATCTGATTCATATAATTTTGTTCGATGTAGGAGAGAATCCTGCGGATTCGTTCGTATTCTGTGAAATCAGAAGTAGTTGATACAGGCTGATGCGGAAGGTGTTCCACAAGCAGCCGCCACAGGAGCTGCATCCGAATGGAAATATCCAGTTCATAGAAATCCGGCTTTTTTATCGAGTGAGATGACTTCCAGCATTCGGTCACGAAAAGTTTCGTGCCATTTTTCACTGTAATCAATATGTAACGCACATACAGCAAGATTCTGAATCACAGGATCTACATATCTGGTACAGATGGTACTTTGAAAGAAACCATAGATCAGTTTGGGATCAAAGGTGATCGGTATGTAAGAACAGTCCTCCTGATTTTCCATTTCTCCGGAATGGAGGGCATTGGAATTGCAGAAGATAATATCGCCCTCTTTCAGATGGAAGGAGCGGTTGTTTATACGATAATGCATGGAGCCTTCTTTTACATAAGTAATCTCGATTTCCGGATGGCAGTGCCACATAAAAGAATTGGAATCGTATTCAGACAGACACTGATAACTGACCAGAAAGGGAAAGTGATCGCTTCCATGTTTTTTTAGTTCTTTTTGAAATTGATTTGTGATAATTTGCATGTTAAGCTCCTTACAGCTGGGTATCGCGCAGATATGATCAGATATATCAGATTGTATGCGGAGATACTTTAAACGCATAAAATTACGGTTATTCTTCTCCTATTATAGGCATATTTTTATGAGATACGCAAGATTTTACTTGTTTTTCGCAGATTAATTAAGGTATTTTACAGAAAAAGCAGTATAATGAGAGTATCAGATATGCAAAACAGAGTGCATGATGAAAGAGCGGAAACAAGCAGGATACTATATGGGTTGCAACAAATAACATGTAAAAGGAGAACAGAGTCATGAATTACCGGAAACAGCAAAACTTCAGGAAATTTACGGGGAAACAGAAATCAGCGGAGCACGTTTCAAAAATCTTGCAGATAATTTTTCAAAAATCTATGGACAGGATAAGGCAGAATACTTTACAGCACCTGGAAGAACAGAGATCATTGGTAATCATACAGATCATAACGGTGGTAAAGTAATTGCAGGAAGCATTAATCTGGATACGATAGGGGCAGCTTATCCGAATGGAACACAGGTGATCCGTATCACAAGTGAAGGATACAGGGATGAAATCGTAGTTGACCTTACAAAACTCAGCAAGAGTAATTACAAAAAAGGCACAGCAGCACTTGTAGCAGGATGATGGAAGGTGCGCAGAAGAATGGTTTTGAAACAGGTGGATTTGATGCTTATGTCAGCACCAATGTTATTGCGGCAGCAGGTGTCAGCTCTTCTGCTTCTTTTGAAATGCTGATCTGTACGATCATTGATTACTTTTTCAATGAGAGCAAAATGTCCTTTAATGATTATGCCAAAGTAGGTCAGTAACGCAGAAAATGTATACTGGGGACAAGGCATCCGGAATGATGGATCAGATGGCATGTGCAGTTGGTGGTCCGGTACTGTTTGATTTTGCAGACAGAGATAACCTGAAATATAGCAAACTGGATTTCCTTCGGAAAATTTGGATACAGACTTGTTATTGTAAACACAGGAAAAGGTCATGCAGATCTCAGTCAGGAATATTCTGAGATCCCTGGTGAGATGAAAACGGTTGCAAAAGTACTTGGTGTGGAACTTCTTCATGAAACAAATGTAGATGCACTTCTTGAACACTGCAATGAAATTGAAGATGACAGAGCCGTCCTTCGTGCACTTCATTTCTTTGGAGAAACATCACGCGTAGAAGATGCAGCAGATGCGATTCATCACAATGATGAATCAAATATGTTTTCTGCAACCGGCGGGTCGAAGGCTTAAACGCTCCAAAGGTAGTGGGGAATGACTTTTACGGCTCCAATTTGGTGACTAAATATTGCTGAGCAAAGGGTGGAAAAAACCGGCGTATATCTCCGTGCCCTATTATTCCACCTCGGAACAGCGATATATCGGTTACCAAGCGCCTTGTGTGAAAACAATATCCGCTGCGGGAGGAATATGTTATCTTTCGGAAACCGCTGGGTAAAAGC
>ENA-OQCS01000902-OQCS01000902.1-human-gut-metagenome-genome-assembly--contig:-NODE-902-length-16138-cov-2.181188_pt1 | contig 16138 bp, 22 predicted proteins | sample MGYA00242757_ERZ504575 | MGnify/ENA primary metagenome ERZ504575 (study PRJEB26092, sample SAMD00036297) | human gut metagenome | host: Homo sapiens | study: EMG produced TPA metagenomics assembly of...
GATGAATGTACCTATTATTCCAAGCTGCTGGCGAATATGAAAATATTCGGCAGTCTTAAGGAAAGCTGTGTTTCAGTAGTAATAGATGATTATGATGTGACCTTCGGTACGATTAAGAAACTAAAAAGGCCGTTGCCGAAATTTTTGAGGCAGGAGCTCCTAAATGCATAGTATTGGTAACAACCTGCGTTCTGGAAATCATCGGTGATGATTATGATGCACTCGTTGATGAGCTGGAGGAAAGGTACCATGTGCCGATTCTGCTTGTGCGTACGGAGCATTTTCAGTGTCGGGATCATCTGCCGGGTATCGAAAGAACATTGACTGCCACTGTAAAGCTGATGCGGAAAATGCCGACGGAAAATGTTGTCAATATTCTTGGCAATGGTGCTCCTTTGCAAAAAAATTCTGTTTTGCTGCAGCTGCTGGAGCAGGCCGGCGTACAGTTAGGACTGCAGCTTCCTGGCAAATGCAGTCTGCAGGATTTGGCGCTTGCAGGAAGAGCGAAGCTGAATATTGTTGTTGATGAGCTAGGATTGGAGCTGGCAAAGCAGATGCAGGAAAAGCTTGCTGTGCCTTACGTTTACTTCCCACCGATGTGTAATCCGCACAAGGTGTTGCAGGCCTATCAGGAGCTTGCTGCTGCTTTGGAAATGGAGCTGCCGCAGATTGTTACAGAGTCTTTGGAGGAATGCCTTGCTTTGCAGCAGCAGGTGCAGGATAAGCTGCAGGGTATTGGCTATATATATGGCAACAGTCCGTATAACTGTTGGGAGCTGAATACTTATCTGGCAGGATTAGGACTGCAGCCGATGATGATACAGATGAGCACTCTGAAAAACAAGGAAGCAAAAAAAGAGCTGCTGCAATATGCGGATCCTTATGTCTGCAAGAGTGCCAATCTGGCAGCGATGGAATTTGTCTATGATAAATTAAAGCCTCAGCTGTATATAGGCAGAAGCTTTACCGACAGCCTGGAAAGAAAAGGGATTTTCGGTATAGACAGTATGCCGGGACAGGATGTACTGGGCTTTGCAGGCTGTTTCGGCTTGCTTAAGCGTTTGCTGGATTTTACGCAGACTCAAATAGAGGAGAAGTGATTATGGCTTTGATAAGAAATTTTCCGGTGCCGTCTGACAGAATGGCCATCATCAGCACGCTGCTGAATATAGAAGATGCAGTTGTTTTGGAATATGGTCCCGAAGGAACAACACATTTCAGCATGAATTTTTTCAATAAGCTGGGGCAGGATTATCCTGACAGACTTTTTACTACCGGTGTAGATGACAGTGATATTATTATGGGCAGTACAGAGCATCTGGAAAGAGGCATTTTGGAGCTGGATACTTTATATTCGCCTAAGGCTATTTTTGTGCTGACTTCTTCTGTAACATCTATCATCGGTACGGATATTGCGGGAATCTGCGATAGCCTGCAGAGCAAGGTTCAGAGCAGGCTGATTCCTGTAAATACCTCCGGTTTGGGCGCAGACTACAGCGCCGGGTTGCGAAAAATCTATCTGCAGCTGGCAGAGCTGTTTGTACAGCCTGACGCAGCCAAGCAAAAAGGACGCTATAATATTTTAGGTGCATCACCGCTGCATTACAGAGCAGAATCCGATATCTGCGAAATCACAAGATTGCTGCGAGAGGGCTTCGGCTGCGAGCTGCTGCATTGCCTTGCGATGAATATGACTACGGAGGCGCTTGCCGAGCTTAGCAGTGCCGAGCTGAATATTGTTCTTACAGCAGAAGCGGTTCCCAGTGCCGAATATCTGCAAAGCGTTACCGGTACGCCTTATGTTTATCTGCCGCCTTACGGTTATAGTCAGACGAAAGAGTTTTTAAATAGCGTTGCAGCGGTTATAGGCAGCCGGTTAAGGAAGCTATGCTGCAGCGTTTGGAGGAAAAAAAACGCAGACTGAAAATGCTTTTAAAGTCTCCGCTGCTGAGCAGAACTCCCGGTACGGTATTTTTAAAGGGTGATTATGATACAGTAAAAGGCTTGGGTGCATTCTTCAAGGAGTTGAAATTTAATGTAGCTCACAGTGTATGCACACATAAAATCACCGGTACTGCTGCGGAAGGCATAGAGTACTTTAAGGAAGAGAAGGAATATCTGCAGCTGCTGAAGGATATTCGTCATTGTCTTGTTATGGCTGATGAGGATACTGTTGCGCAAGCTGACATGACAAACTTAAAGTTTGCGTAAGCCATCCCTGTTACAGTCACAGGACAATTGCCAAGCATTTGCCGTTCATGGGCGAAAGAGGTGCGGATATGCTTTTTGAGTATATTCAGCAGTACGTGAATATGTAACTTCAATTTCGGTTGATTATTGGCAGACAAAAATCCCCTTGGGCTTTCAAGCTCAAGGGGATTAATAATTTTCAACCAAATTTAATTTAAGCCTTGGCAGGTTCTGCTTCTACAGCTTCTTCCTTAGCGTAATCCGGGTCAAATTTCGGATTCAGGTAGTTTTGGTAAGCCCATGCCAAAAGTGCACCGGAAATATTGTGCCATGCGGAGAATACTGCGCCGGGAACGGTTGCGGCAGGCAGAGCAGCGAAGTGTGCTTTTGCCAGGCCGGTTGCCAGACCGGAGTTTTGCATACCAACTTCGATGGACAGAGCAACAGCCTTTTTCCAGCTGAGTCCGGTGAAGCGGGCGATGGCAAAGCCAAGAGCGTAACCGCAGCAGTTATGCAGAATAACTACCAGCAGAATCAGGCCGGGAGCCTTCAGAATCAGGTCGCGGCTGGCGCCGATAACACCTGCGATAATCAGAGAATTGCAATGGAGGATACAGCTGCAGATAGTCGGTTGCTGCTTCGGCAAGCTTGGGCAGGAAGGATTTAACAGCCAGACCTAAGCAGATAGGCAGAATAACGATTTGGACGATGCTCCAGAACATGCCCTACCGGATCGAAGTTAATCTTTTCACCGATAATCATGTAGGTGATGAACGGAGTCAGAATCGGAGAAGTACAGTGGAAACACTGGTCATGGTTACGGAAAGTGCAACGTCGCCCTTGGACATAAAGGTGATTACGTTGGAGGAGGTACCGCCGGGCAGGTGCCTACCAGTACAACACCGGTGGTCAGTGCCGGGTCCAGATTGAAGGCAACGGACAGCAGGTATGCCAAGAAGGGCATTACGAAATACTGAGCGCAGCAGCCGATGATAATATCAAGCGGGCGTTTAAGAACAAGTGCGAAGTCCTTCAGGTTCAGTGTGGTGCCCATGCCGAACATTACGATACCGAGCATGCAGCTCAGAACGCTGATGCCGTGTACCTTGCCTAATACCCACAAAAAGTTCTGCGGCATTGTGAGGCCGAGAACCAGAAAAACGATGGCGATGATGCCAAAGAATTTGCCGATTAAAGCACAAAATTGTTTCATTATGAAATTACCTCTTTCCCTTAATAAAAATAATAATTTATGAAGAGTAGCATCCATGCTCTCTCCTTTGTCTGTAATGTCCACTATTATAACAAAGACAGAAGAGGAAATAAAGAGTTTGCTGTAAAAAACTGTAAAAAATTTTAAAAACGGTGGAATTGTGTTATAATGTTAATATAAATTGCGAAAAATACGGACGGAGGTACGCTACTTGTATACTATAAGCAGAGATTACCGTAAAGAAATTGTGATTGAAAAATCACGTTTTATCTGCTCACTGAAAAAGGTGCACAGTGAAGCAGAGGCCCAGGAGTTCATTAAGGCCGTAAAAAAAGAGTTCTGGGATGCAACGCACAACTGCTCCGCCTATATCGTGGATGATCTGGCACAGCGCTCCAGTGACGATGGCGAGCCGAGCGGTACTGCCGGTATTCCGATGCTGGAGGTGCTGCGTAAGAACGGACTGACGGAAACAGCAGCCGTGGTGACACGTTACTTCGGAGGCATTAAGCTAGGCGCAGGCGGACTTGTGCGTGCTTACAGCGGCAGCGTGGCAGGCGCGGTGAAGGAAGCTGGCTTGGCACAGAAAATTTTGCTGGCTATTACAGCTTTTTATATGATGTGAACAGTGTCGGCCGCATTCTGAATGTGCTTTATCAGCAGCAGCTGTTTGAAATTGCCGATGTGCAGTACGACCTGCGCGCCAAGGTTATCCTCAAAATGCGCGCGGAGCAAAAGGCAGAGGCCGAGGCTTGGCTGACAGAGAACCTCAATCAGCAGATAGAGCTGGAGCAGGAGGCACAGAGTCCGCTGAGGTGGCGCTGTAGCTTTTAATAGGAAAAACTATACGAACAACCTCCCTTAGGCTATTGCTTGCGGGAGGTTGTTTTTGTTTTAGCATTGATACTGTTCAAATAAAAAGCTTTCAGCTTTGTAGCAAATAATGTATAATAATATGAATGAAAAGATTACTGACAGGAGGTAGAAGCGAGTGATTGAAGAAAGAGTGCCACCGCAAAATATAGAAGCGGAGCAGGCTGTGCTGGGTGCGATGCTGATTGATAAAGAAGCTATTGCCAAGGCGACCGAAGTGCTGTCGGCAGATGACTTTTACCGCGAGGCGCATCGTGTTATTTTTAGTGCGATGCTGGAGCTTTATAATAAGAATGAAGCAGTAGATATGGTTACTGTGACAGAAATCCTCAAGCGTGACAATAAGCTGGAGGACATTGGCGGCATCGCCTACATCACCAGTCTGGCGAATGTGGTGCTGACGGCGGCTAACGTTAAGTACCATGCGGAGATTGTTTCTGAAAAGTCGGTTCTGCGCCAGCTTGTGCGCGTTTCTACCGAAATTGCGGCTATGGGCTATGAGGCCAACGAGGATGTCGGTACGCTGCTGGATACTGCGGAAAGCCGTATCCTGGAGATTTCCAACCGTAAGAAAAAGAATGATTTTACAGCGATTAATGATATTTTGATGGACAGCGTGCAGAGCATCGAAAGTCTGCTGCAGAACAAGGGCGGTCTTACAGGTCTGCCGGCAGGCTTTGCGGATTTGGATAAGCTGACGAGCGGTCTGCATCCTTCCGATTTTATTATTCTGGCAGCGCGTCCTTCCATGGGTAAAACTGCGCTGGCGCTGAACATTGTGCAGAACGTAGCGCTGCGTGCGCACAAGGTTATCGGCGGTGAACCGCGCAGTGTAGCCTTCTTTAGCCTGGAAATGAGCAAGGAGCAGCTGGTTAACCGTATGCTTTGCGCCGAAGCAGGCATCGACAGCCAGCGCCTGCGCGTAGGCGAGATGCATGACGAGGACTGGACGCACCTTTGGGATGCCTGCGATACGATGAGCCGTGCGAAAATTTATATTGATGATACAGCAGGCATTACGGCGATGGATATGCGCAGTCGTGCACGCCGCCTGAAGGCAGAGCATGGCCTGGATTTGATTGTTGTCGATTACCTGCAGCTGATGCAGGGCAGCGGCAAGCGCAATAATTCCGGCGACCGCCAGCAGGAGGTTTCGGAAATCTCCCGCTCGCTGAAGGCGTTGGCGCGTGAGCTGGATGTGCCGGTGCTGGCGCTGTCACAGCTGAGCCGTAGCGTTGAATCGCGTCAGGTTAAGCGCCCCATGCTCAGTGACCTGCGTGAATCCGGTTCTCTGGAGCAGGATGCGGATATCGTAGCATTCCTGTACCGCGAGGATTACTACAATCCGGAAACGGAAAACAAGCACACCGAGCTGATTATTGCTAAGCATCGTAACGGTCCGGTAGATACCGTTAATCTGTTCTTCCAAAAGCAGTTCACCAAATTTGTCGGCTTTACAAAGCGCGAAAGCTGAGAATAGAATACAGCGACATAATAAAAGTCCCGGGATTTTAACATCTCGGGACTTTTTGAGTATTGCATGGAGCATTGCCTGATGGGTGTTAAAAGCGTGAAATTTATTTTCTTGGCAAAAGATTTTTTCTGATAAGTGTAAAAAAGCTTACAAGGAAGCTGCGAAGAAAAACCGAATATTTTACCTAAAATCAACAAAAAATGTTCATAAAGCTTGCGATAAGACGCGGAAAATGATATGATATTTATGCAACAAAGTGTAGTGAAGAATCTGAAGGTAATATCTGTGGCTTTCAGATGTTTTTTCATGAATAAAATTGTCTTGGGAGGCATACAAAAATGATTGATCGTTATACTCATCCTGAAATGGGTAATATCTGGACACTCGAAAATGAATTCCGTACCATGCTGAAGGTAGAAATTCTGGCTTGCGAGGCTATGAACAAACTGGGCATTGTGCCTGACGAAGCGCTGAAGGATATTCAGACGAAGGCTGACTTCCGTCTGGACCGCATTAAGGAAATTGAAGCAGTTACCAACCATGATGTTATTGCTTTCCTGACTAATGTGGCTGAGTATGTAGGTGATGCGTCCAAATACATTCACAAAGGCCTGACCTCCAGCGACGTAAAGGATACTGCACTGTGCTACATGACTGTACAATCCGCAGACCTGATTATGCGTCATCTGGTAAACTTCCATGAAATTCTGCGCCGTCGTGCCGCTGAATTCAAATATACCGTTATGATCGGCCGTACTCACGGCATCCACGCAGAACCGATGACCTCGGTATGAAATTCCTGCTGTGGTCCGCTGAAATCGAGCGTGACATCGAACGTCTGAAACAAGCGCGTGAAATGATGGCAGTCGGCAAGCTGTCCGGTGCTGTAGGCACTTACTCCAACATTGATCCGTTTGTTGAAAAATATGTCTGCGAAAAGCTGGAGCTCACTCCGGTACGCCTGGCAACCCAGGTTATCCAACGTGACCGTCATGCACATTTCATGACTACTCTGGCAATCATCGGTTCCTCTCTGGATAAGATGGCAACCGAAATCCGTAACCTGCAACGTACCGATATCCGTGAAGCTGAAGAATATTTTGCACCCGGCCAAAAGGGTTCTTCCGCTATGCCGCATAAACGTAATCCTATCACCTGCGAAAAGGTTTCCGGTATGGCTCGCCTGCTGCGCGGTTATGCAGTAGCAGCTCTGGAGGATGTAACCCTGTGGCATGAACGCGATATCTCCCATTCTTCCGTAGAACGCGTTATTCTGCCGGACGCAACTATTGCTCTGGACCATATGCTGCGTAAATTCTCCAACATCATCGACAAGCTGCTGGTATATCCTGATGCAATGATTGCCAACATGAACAAAACCGGCGGTCTGATTTTCAGCCAAAACCTGCTGATTGCTCTGGTTACCAAAGGTGTACTGCGTGAGGACGCTTACAAATGGTACAACGCAACGCTATGGCACGTTGGCTGCAAGGCGCTGACTTCAAGACCAACGTTGAAGCTGACCCGGATATCAAAAAATATCTGACTGACGAAGAGGTTGAGCATTGCTTCGATCCGAAACCGATGCTGCGCCACGTTGACGAGATTTTTGCTAGATTTGGTTTATAATTTTGATAAGGAGTGACTGCTAATGTCATCTGTTGTAGTTTTAGGCGCTCAATGGGGCGATGAGGGTAAAGGTAAAATTGTTGACTATTTGGCGCAAAAGGCTGACGCTGTAGTTCGTTACAGCGGCGGCTCCAATGCAGGCCATACCGTTGTAGTTAATAACATTAATTATAAGCTGCGTCTGCTGCCCTCCGGCGTACTGTTCAATGATAAGACTAACGTTCTGGGCAACGGCGTTGTAATCAACCCCGGCGTTGTGCTGGCTGAAATCGCCGGCATGAAGGAAAAGGGCATTGATTGCAGCAATCTGGTCATTTCTGACCGTGCACACGTTGTTCTGCCGTATCATCAACGTCTTGATGAGCTGCAGGAGGAAGCACTGGGCAATCACAAAATCGGCACCACCAAAGGCGGCATCGGTCCCTGCTACATGGATAAGGTTGCTCGCGTAGGCATCCGTATCTGCGATCTGATGGAGCCCGAAACCTTTGCTGATAAGCTGAAGGTTAATCTGGAAGCAAAAAATGCTATTATCACCAAAATTTACGGTGCAGAACCGTTTGACTATGATACCGTACTGAAGGAATATCTGGCTTATGCAGAAGAGCTGCGTCCGTACGTTCGATACCGGCGTTGTTCATGGATGAGCTGTTCAGCGCCGGCAAAAACGTTCTGTTTGAAGGCGCACAGGCTACCTTCCTCGATATCGACCATGGTACCTATCCGTATGTTACCAGCTCCAACCCGACTGCAGGTAATGCCTGCACCGGCAGTGGCGTAGGTCCCCGCTTCATCGACCATGTTGTCGGCGTAGTTAAGGCTTATACCACCCGCGTTGGTGAAGGTCCCTTCATCACCGAGCTGCTGGATACCGACGGCCCCGGCAACCAAATCCGCGAAACCGGCCATGAATACGGCACCGTAACCGGTCGTCCGCGTCGCTGCGGCTGGCTGGATGCTTTCATGCTGCGTTACAGCGCACGCCTGAACAGCCTGGATTATCTGGCAATTACCCGTCTGGATATCCTCGACAATATGCCGAAGATTAAAATGTGCGTTGGCTACAAGATTGGCGATGAGGTTCTCAAACGCATTCCTGCAAGCCTGAACGTTTTGGCTAAGGTTGAGCCGATTTTCGAAGAGTTCGACGGCTGGATGACCGACATCAGCGGCATCCGTAACTATGACGAGCTGCCGGAAAACGCTAAAAAATATCTGGCTAAAATCAGCGAGGTATCCGGTGTTGAGCTGGGTATTATCTCCGTTGGTCCTAACCGCGAGCAGACTATCGTTCTGAAAGAGCTGCTGTAAGCTTAGGCTGGTGAAAAAACAGCAAAAATATTTTAAAAAAGTACTTGACTTTCCTTGCGCTAGTCTGTATAATACTAATGTTGCTAATTTATGGTAACAAATGATTCACTAGCTCAGTTGGTAGAGCACCTGACTTTTAATCAGGGTGTCCCGAGTTCGAGTCTCGGTGGATCACCAACGAAAATATGCCGTTCTTCGAAAGAAGAACGGCTTTTTTGTATTTGCGGATGCAAATATTTATAAAGGCGGACGCAGGCCCTGAAAAATTCTTCCTTGCTAATCAATTCCTACAGTAGTAATATGTAAGTGATAAGCAAAAATTTTATAGACTTTTTCGGAGGTGCTTTGATGAAAATAGTAGTTATGGACCGTTAGGCGTAAAGATGGAGCTGATTAATGCACTGGCAGCGCCGCTGCAGGCTGCAGGTCATGATTTTGTATATTATACTGAGAAGGACACCGACCAGACGAAGCTGCTGGCACGTGTGCAGCAGGCCGATATTATCATGCTGGCTAATCAGCCGCTGAGTGCGGAGATTATCAACGCCTGCCCTAATTTGAAAATGCTGTCTGTAGCCTTTACCGGTGTAGACCATATTGCGCTGGCTGCCTGCCGTGAGCGCGGAATTGCAGTGTGCAACGCTGCAGGCTATTCCACCAATGCGGTAGCAGAGCTGACCTTCGGCCTGGCTATCAGCGTTATCCGCAACATTGTTCCCTGTGATGCACGCTGCCGTCAGGCAGGAACGAAGGATGGGCTGGTAGGCTTTGAGCTTTTTGGCAAGACCTTCGGCGTAGTCGGCACCGGTGCGATTGGCAGCAGAGTGGCGAAGCTTGCCGCTGCCTTCGGCTGCAGGGTGCTGGCCTACAGCCGTACTCCGAAGGCAGAGCTGCAGGCTGACGGTGTAAGCTATGTAAGTCTGGATGAGCTTTTGGCTGCCAGCGATTTTGTCAGCCTGCATGTGCCGCTGACGGACGCAACCCGCGGACTGATTAACGCTGAGGCTATTGCGAAGATGAAGCCGACTGCCGTACTGCTGAATACTGCGCGCGGTCCTGTTGTGGACAGCGAGGCGCTGGCACAGGCGCTGAACGAAGGAAGATTGGCGGGCGCAGGCATTGATGTGTTTGAGGGCGAGCCGCCGATTGCACCGGAGCATCCTCTGTGCCATGCAAAGAACACCGTGCTGACACCGCACGTGGCCTTCGCCAGCGCCGAAGCACTGGCTGCACGTGCCGATATCGTTTTTGCCAACATCGAAAAATGGCTGGCAGGAGCACCGCAGAACGTAATTAAGTAAAAACACTATGAAAAGGCTCAATAATTTATATTATTCCAAGAGAATAAAAGAGCTTTTGGCAGAGCTGCAGACAGCGGGAACAACGCTGGTTGTTGCTCCCATGGGCTACGGTAAAACACTGGCAGTGCAGTACTTTTTGCAGGAGCAGGAGCGCTGCGGCAAAGGTACTGCGCCAGAGTATTTACGGCGCCGGTGCCGAGGCTTCTGGCAGGGAGTGTGCCACAGCTGGCAAAATACGGAGCTGGGCGCTGCGCTGCTGCAGCAGTCTTTGCCTGCCGATGCCAACGCCAAAACGCTGGTACTGGAGCTGTTCCGTCAGCTGCTGCCGCAGGAGCCTGTCTATTGGTTTATAGATGATTTGCATCTGTTGGAGAGCAGCGAGGCAATTGACTTTCTCTTTGCTCTGAGCAAGGCAGGCTTTGCTGATTTGCATCTGCTGCTGGTAAGCAGAGGGCAGATTTTTGACGGCAACCGTCTGCTGGAGCTGGGACGTAAGGTCTTTTGCCTTGATAAGCATGACCTGGCGCTGCAGCGTGACGAGCTGGCGGAATACAGCAGCAGATGCGGCCTGCAGCTTACAACGCAGCAGTGGATGCTTTGCATGAGGCCTGCGAGGCTGGTTTTCCGTTACCTATCTTAACTTTTTGAACTACGACAGGTATCAGCGCTTTTGCTTGATACAGGCAGCGTTTATGAGATGATAGCCAATGTACTGCTGCGGCCGCTGCGTCGGAGCAGCAGCGCTTGCTGCTGCTTATGGGGCAGCCGGAGGAATTTACACCGGAGCAGGTGGCCTATGCCTATGGCACAAGCTGCAGAGAGTCTGTAGGCAGGCTGCTGGAATGCAACGCCTTTATTATCAGGCTGGCTAACGGCAGACTGCGGTGTCATCATATGCTGAAGCAGGCAACGCGCCATGCCTTCGGCCTGTTGCCTGAGGCTGAGCAGCAAATGTACTTCCGTCGCTTGGGACAATGGTACGCACAGCAGAAGGAGTACGAGGAAGCGCTGGACTGGCTGTACCGCGGCCGTGATTTTGACGGCTGCTGGCTGCAGTGCAGCAGCTGCGCGACTGGTCGATGCACCCGCAGCACAGGCAGCATCTTTTCGACTGGCTGTGCGAATGTCCGCCGGAAATCTTGTGGCAGTATCCGCAGGCGGTGCTGATAATTATGCGGCGCATGTTTTCGCTGAATATGGTGCCGGAAATGCTGCAGGTTAAGGAATGGTACGTGACAGCGCTGGAGCGCAATACTGCGCTTAGCCAGCGTGAGCGCGATAATTATTACGGCGAGCTGGAGGTTATCCTGAGCTTTTTGGCCTTCAACAGCATCACCGGTATGAGCGAGCATCACCGGCGCGCCTACAAGCTGCTGAGCGGTGCTCCGCAGACGCTCAGCAAGCAGGGCATCTGGACCTTCGGCGCGCCCAGTGTTCTGGGGCTGTATTTGCGCACGGGCTGCAGTCTGCGGCAGACGGTTGAGGATATGCAGGAGTGTATGCCGCCGTACTATCTGCTGAGCGGCTGGCACGGTGCCGGAGCCGCCGAGCTGACGGAGGCGGAAGCGCTTTTGCTGCAGGGACGCATCGACGAAATGGATATGCCTCTGCAGAAGGCGTATTATCAGGCGGAAAAGCATGGGCAGGAGTGCATTACTATCTGCTGTGATTTTCTGGAGATGCAGCGCAATCTTTTCCGCGGCGTTTACAGCAGTAAGGCAGAGGCGTACAGCCGCCATCAGTGGCAACTGCAGCCTTGGAAGCAGAGCATGCTGCTGAATAGTGCCGATATGTGCGCCGGCTTTTACTATGCATTGCTGGGCAAGCCGGAATATATCCCAAGCTGGCTGACGGACGGAAACGGACAGCAGCCTTCGGTGCTTTATCCGGCGCGTCCCTGCCGCAACTATATCAGTGCCAGTGCCTGCTGGCACAAGGGCAGTATACGGAGCTTTTGGTGCGCTGGTCCGACTGGGAGCAGGAATGCCGTCCCTACAGTAATTTTTTGTGCCTGCTGTATTTGCAGGTGCAAAGGGCGGCGGCCTTTGCCGGCAGAGGCGATGTAACGAGCTGCCGCGCTTCGCTGAAGCAGGCGCTGGCAATGGCTGAGGCGGATAAGCTTGTGCTGCCGTTGGCACAGAACATAGCGCTGCTGCGTCCTTATCTGGAGCAGGAGGCTCAGGGTGAATGCTCGGCAGCGGCGGCAGCGGCGCTGCACCTGGGACAGCAGATGGAGGCGGGCCGGGGGCAGATTATGTCCGCACGCTTTGCCGAAGCAGGCCTGCAGGAGCTGACGGAGCAGGAGCTGCAGATAGCGCAGCTGGCGGCGGCACGCCATACGAACAGGGAGATTGCGCAAAGATTGTCGCTGTCGGAGGGGACGATTAAGCAATATCTCAACAAATTTTGCCAAGCTGCAGATTGATGCGGCGGCCAAAAATAAAAGACATCAGCTGGAGCGCTTTTTCTCCAACTCTTAACTAAAGGTTACTTATAGTTAATATTGACCCGGTATATACTGTAAATGAAGAAGTATATGCCGGGTCTTTTTATATCCGGCGGTTAGGAGGCGGAAAAATGAAACGGCTGAAGGTTGTGCTCGTGGCGTGCCTGGCAATGCTCGTGGCTTTTACGGCATTGGCGTGGGCGGCGACGCAGTACAAAACAACAATTAAGGTAAACGGTACAAAGCTGAATGTGCAGCGCTATGTAGAGGCAAGGGGCCTATGAAGGATAAGGCGGTGCTGCTCAACAAGGATAATAAGGTTGTTGTGCGCTGGAAGCAGCGCGAGCTGAAAAAATGGTACTATGACGGTGATAAATATTTCCGCTTTGTACCATACAGCTATGATATGAAAAATCTGAAGCCCGGCAGATATCGCTTGGTAACGACCAGCAGCTTCGGCAAGGGCGGTGCGGTTAAAAAGACAGTCAACATCAGCTACAAGCCGCAGAGCAAGATGCAGTTCCGTGCGTCCAAGATTATCCGCAAGGGCAACGGCGATGTTTACCAGCGCCTGTATTTTAAAAAGAATAATTCCACGGGCAAGACCTGCTATGCCAGATTTTCAATAAAAACAACAAGCTGGTTTACAGCACGAAATATAAGGCAAGAAATGCCAATCAGGATTTTGCCTTCAGCTGGAACGGCTGGGCGAGCGGCAACAGCGGCAAAAAATGTGCTAAGGGCGTATATACCGTGAAGTATTGGATGGACGGCGTTAATCCCAAAACTGCCAAATTCCGTCTGAGCATTTGAGGAGGGGAGCATAATGAAAGAAAAAATGATGCGTATTATCGTAACTGTTATGCTTACCCTGCTGCTGTGCAGCCTGACGCTGCTGGCAGGCGCCGCCTCCAAAAATGACTGGAAGAATACGGCAGGCTGCTATGTGTGGACCGAAAGCAGCCAGTATAATAACGGCGTGCTGAATATCAACCCTTGGGCGACGATAAATACCTTTACGAGCTGAAGGTTATGCGTGGCAGCGAGGAAGAGGACAGTGCGGAGGATTTCGTTACTGCCGGTGTTTTTGAAATTAATGAGGACGGCGACGGTATTGCCGAGGTAGATTACCAAAATAATGATACGGTAGAGCTGCGCTTTGTGCTGAAGGATAAGAGCATTACCGCCTATCAGGACGGACCGCTGCCGCTTGATGTTCAGGGTGAATACAGATTCAACGAGGACAGCTTTGATGTATCCGAGGCTGCGGCCGCCGCGCTGCTTGCCGGCCTGCCGGAAAAGCAGACAGGCTTGCCGGAGGATGCTGATGATTATAAGCTGCTCTATGCGGAGGAGCCTGTGGACGGCTGGTTCTACCAGCTGACGGCGCTGGATGATGAGGGCAAGGTTATTGCCAATTTTTGGTAGCTGCCGATTTGAGTGCTGTGTACCGCAACGATAAGGAGGATGAGGTAAGCCTTATTTACGGTGACCCGATTAATATGCTGGCGGCCAAAAGAGCACCGCTCGTAGAGGAAGATGAGCTGGAAGGCCCTGCAATCGAAAGCGGCGAGCTTGAAGGTGACGAGGATGCGCCCGACCTGCCTGCAACTGCAGCTTCCGAGCTTAGCCCGCTGGTGACGGTGGCTCCGGAGGAGGCCAGCCTGAAGGTGGGCGAGCGTACACGCATAGTTGCTTCGCTGCCGGGCTGCGTAGGCTATAATGTAACGGATCTGCGTTCTTCTAACAGTGATATAGTAAAGGTGGACGGCGATGTGCAGCTTTTGGCTGTGAAGCCGGGAACTGCGACAATTACCGGCAAGCTGCTGCTGGAAAAGGGCGAAAAGGCCTTTATGACGCAGATTACCGCCTATGAGCCGAAGCTGGAGGCTCCGAATTTGCCGGCGCACTTGGGAATAGACGAGGCGCTGAAGCTGGAGCCTACGTTGTGGGCGAGGCTGACGGTGTGACACCGGAGTGGAGCGTGAGTGATGAAAAATTGCCGTTATCGAAGATGGTAAGCTGATCGGCAAGGCTGACGGCGTGGTTACCGTTACGGCAGTCCATGGCGAGCTGAAGAGCCAATGGCCGGTGGCTGTGGGAACGGCAGAGCTGCCTGCTGCCGAGGATGAGGAAGAAAATGAGGATGACGATGACGGCTTTGGCCTGCTGACGATTATCGGCGGCGTAATTATCATCGGTGGTGCTGCTTTCTTCTTCCTGCGCAGAAAACGCAAATGATAAGCTGATGCTGTAAAGCGTTATGCTTACCGAAAAAAATAATATGGTATGATAGGCGTCTGCCTTTTAGCGCGCCGGCATTTGCCGCCGGCGTGCTTTTTATGCGTAAATTTGCCTGCCAAAGCACCCTTGCCGTTGCCTGCAGCGCGGGAAATCACAGTTATTTTACACTCTGACAATGTTTCACAAAATCTCTGTAAAAAAAGTAACAAAAAGTTTTCAGTTAGACGTTACAAATGGTGAAAATCTAGTATAATATTATTAAAGTGTACTATACTTTACAAAATCTCTGAGATCTCAAACTGGCGCCAAATCAATCAAAGTAAAATGAGGTAGAATAGTAGAAATGTTTTTTGATTCTTATGACACACCAGTATTCAGACCTCCCAGTGAGGCACGCAGCTTTATTTTGCGCGTTACGCGCGGCTGCGCACATAATAAATGCACCTACTGCAATATGTACAGAGGTGTTCCCTTTCAGATTTTAAAGGATGAAGAAATTTCCCGTCAGATAGCGCTGGCGGCCCATTACGGCAAGAACAAGGTGCGCCGCGTCTTTTTGGCGGACGGCGATGCTTTGGTGCTGCCCACGGCCAAGCTGCTGAAGATTCTGCAGGTGCTGCGCGAGCAGTTTCCACATCTGCAGCGAGTTGCCAGCTATGCTGCGCCCAAGGATATCCTGCGCAAGAGCGAGGAGGAGCTGCGCCAGCTAAAGGAAGCAGGCCTGAAGCTTTTGTATTACGGCATGGAAACAGGCGACGACGCTACGCTGAAGGCTGTCAACAAGGGTGTTGACGGCGAACAGGCGGTAGAAGCGGGACGCAGAGTTACCGCCAGCGGCATGAAGCTTTCCATGATGATTATTCTGGGCCTGGCAGGCGCAGAGGGCAGCGAACGCCACGCACTGGCAACTGCCAAGGCGATTAATATTATCAAGCCGACGCATTTGAGCGCACTTTGCCTGATGCTGTACCGCGGCAGCGAGCTGCTGGACCAGTACGAGGCAGGCAAGTTCAATCCTCTTTCACCGGCGGGCTTGATGCGTGAGCTGAAGCTGATAATAGAAAATATAGATTTGCCTGCGGACAGGCACTGCCTCTTCCGCAGCAACCATGTATCGAACTACGTTCAGCTGGCAGCAACGCTGCCGCATGACAAGCAAAGGCTGCTGCGCGATATTGATTACAGTATTGCTCAGCTCAGCAAGCTGAAAAGCTGGGACGTATATAACCACAATTAATTTTTGATTTTGCATTTGAGCGGGGCTGATGAAGATGAAAAAGAAGCTGGCTTCTGTGCTGACCGTAATCATGCTGGCCTGCAGCCTGCCATGGCAGGCACAGGCTGCAGCGCCTATTGTCAGCAACAAACCGCATAAGGCACCGGTTGCAACGCCGCCGGCCGTAAGCGAGGCGCAGCTGTGAAGGCGGTGCCGGAGCCTGCTGCCGTCAAAGCCGATA
>ENA-OQCS01000903-OQCS01000903.1-human-gut-metagenome-genome-assembly--contig:-NODE-903-length-16137-cov-3.267021_pt1 | contig 16137 bp, 21 predicted proteins | sample MGYA00242757_ERZ504575 | MGnify/ENA primary metagenome ERZ504575 (study PRJEB26092, sample SAMD00036297) | human gut metagenome | host: Homo sapiens | study: EMG produced TPA metagenomics assembly of...
AAGAGAGATCAACGAAGAGGAAAACCTCCATGTGAAAGAAACTACTGCAAACTACCGCAACACCGAGCGTGGAAAGCATGACAAAAACAGCAAAGGGATTTATTATTCCAACGGTAACTACGAAGCCAAACGCTCATTCGAAACCTTGGCAGCTTTATGCGCCGCATGCCTCATATATCAACACTCCTTGCGGATTACTTCAACCACAGCAGGCTTATGACCGCGTGGTTACAGAACCGTCACGGAAGCTCAGGCTACACCGACACCGGGATATCGCAGTCATCATCGCCACGTCATGGTTCCGAAAAGCGGTCATCACCACGCACAATCCGACCATCTGACTACCCTAGGTTGTCATGACGAACACTGTGACCATTCCTTCCAACGTGCTTCCGGAAGACGGACGTTCGGCTCAGGGCCGACCAAAATCCGCCCGGAGCAAATCCAAGCGCTCGATAAGGGAGCCCGTATCTTCTGGGAACCTCCCATCGACAGACCCCCATCAAGCAGGTGGTCGGCTCAATCCGCGAAGGACTGTCCGAATTCTTCCAGATTCCCGATGGCTACGAAGTGGTGCTGGGCAACGGCGGAGCCAGCGCGTTCTGGGATATCGCCTGCGCCTCGCTGATCACCCGCAAGGCCGCATTCGGCACGTACGGCTCATTCAGCTCGAAGTTCGCCAAGTCAGCGCAATCCGCACCGTTCCTTGAGGAGCCGGAGATTTTCGCAGGAGAGCCGGGAACATATCGCCTGCCTGAGCTCACGGAATACGTGGACACTTATTGCTGGGCCCACAATGAGACTTCCACCGGCGTTGCCGCACCGATCAAACGCATCGCAGGCACCAAGGAGCAGGGTGCGCTCACGCTGATCGACGCCACCAGTGGCGCCGGCGCGCTGCCGGTCGACATCAGCCAGACCGACGCCTACTATTTCTCGCCGCAAAAAGCTTTCGGATCCGATGGCGGACTATGGATTGCCGTACTCTCCCCCGCTGCAATCGAACGCGCCTACGGCATCGCCAAAAGCGTGGATCTTCCGGGCGCACGCCGCTGGATTCCTCCGTTCCTTTCCCTGACTTCGGCCATCGAGAATTCCCGCAAGGATCAGACGCTCAACACGCCGGCAGTGGCAACGCTGATCATGCTGGAAAACCAGGTTCGTTGGCTCAACGACAACGGTGGGCTCGCCTGGGCTTCGGCCCGCTGCGCAAGGTCTGCGTCCCTGCTGTACCAGTGGGCGGAGAAGTCCGATTACGCCTCCCCGTTCGTAAACGACAGGAACGCGCGCTCCAACGCCGTGGTCACCATCGATATCAACGATGGCATCAATGCATCCCAAGTGGTGGCGGCATTGCGCGAAAACGGCATTGTGGACACCAACGGATACCGTAAGCTCGGCCGAAACCAGCTTCGCATCGGCGTGTTCCCGTCCGTGGAACCCAGCGATGTGGATGCGCTCACCCGCTGTATCGACTACGTGGTGGAACATCTCTGATGCAAGGTAAGGTGTGGCGATATGAAGATTGCTCCGATTATTGATCCCAGCGTGAGGAAACCTTCGCCGAAACCGGTGCGCGTCGACCTACGCAAGGTATTCATGTTTGGCACCGCGCTATGGGCCATCGCTTTGGTGGTCTGCATCGTACTTATCGCATTCGGCATCGACGCGGAACGCGCGCAAACCGTCTGCGAAGCGGGTACGGTCATCGGCGTGCTCATGCTGGTTTGGGAGCATTTCGACCGTTGGGATTATCGCCGTCTTGGCGAGTAATCGGCAATATACCCCGAAAATCCTCAAAAAATATGATGCCCGTCTTGCCTTATCGAAAGCGAGACGGGCATCGCATTATCTCCATTTGAGATATTTGCAACATCTGCCGAATGTCTTACATCATTCCCCGCCCAACGGCAGCACCAAGGCGAACGTGCTTCCCTGCCCCGGGCTGCTCCACACCGACGCGGAACCATGGTGAGTCAACGCAACATGCTTGACAATCGCAAGTCCCAAGCCAATGCCGTCACCGGAATGCTCATTCTGATTGCTGCCGCGATAGAACCGTTCAAAAATACGGTTCTGTTCGCCGATGGCGATGCCTTTGCCTCGATCGAGAACACTGATTACCGCTTCCGTATGCTCCTCATTGGCTTTGGCGACGACATTCACCGTAGAACCGTCTTTTGAATACGTAATCGCGTTTTCAATCAATTTTGCGAGCGCCGCCTGAATCTGATCGCTTCGCCATTGATGCATAGCGATTCGTCACCGCCGGTCTCGATGGTGATGCCGCGTTGCGCAGCCATATCGAGATGCGCCTGCACCACGGCTTGTACCTGTTCCATCACGTTGATGCGATTGTCGGCGGTCGGCAGGATTGGCTCCTGCGCTTTGATCAGCAGCAGCAGATCGGAAATCATATGCTCAAGACGGGAACAGGATTGACGCAGCTGCGTGGCGTTGCGTTCGACGTCCTGTTGGCTGGCACCGCCCCGTTCCACAATGTCCGCCAGCTGTTCCAATGATTGCGTCGGCTCAAGCAATTGTTCGGAACGTTGGTGATGAACGAATCGCGCACCTGCGAGAATCGTACGCTTTCGCTCACATCGCTGATGAGCACAACCATGAGATTCTCATTGAGTTTGCCGACGATGATTTTCAGCCAGTTGGGTCGGGAAACGGTTGCGCCGGAAGTATTGGGGTTTGACTGCCCTATCAGTGCCTGGCGCGCGATTTCACGTGTGGTTGGTTTGCCTGCCTTCGGCACTTGCTGGGCGACATATTGGGTGGTGGTGGTCAAATCAAATTGTTTGTTGCCGCCACAGGAACGCACCTCATGCACTGCGCGAAGCACGGTCTCTTCCGCGATGGCATCATCGCGCACCACGCCAAGCGCATACGCCGACGGGTGCGCGCGAATCACTTCGTCATGCTCGTCAACTACGACGGAAGCCAACGGCAGCATGGAAAGCAACGCGTTGGTGGCATCATCCAATGTGTCGTCATCGGCATCATGCTCATCATCGTCGTTGCGGTGCGTCAGCGAACGCCACCACGAACCCAAAGATTCAACCATGGTTTCATTGTTGCACACTCTTGAGGCTCCCCAACTCGCGACACCACCGCTCGTTCGTGAACACAAGGTGAACGCGTTGGTGAACTTTGACGGAACAACACGAGCAGTGGTTACGAATATGGCGTTTGTCTAATAGACTTGTGAGAGGTTATATCGAACCCAGATATATATGAAGCATTGAAAGGCAAGTCACATGCGCGTTATTTTCAACGAGGAGCTCAAGGCTGTTGCCGATGATCTCGACCACATGGTCAAAGGCGTGCGCAAGGCGATCAACGGTGCCGGCGACGCGCTGCTGAACCAGAATCTTGAAGCCGCCCAGGCGTTATCGACGGCGACATCGAAATCGATGCCCTCGAAGCCAGCGTTGTCGACCAGTGCGTGAAGCTGCTGGCCAAGCAGAACCCGGTTGCCACCGATCTGCGCGTGGTTGTTTCCACCATGCGTTTGGCCACCACCTTCGAACGTATGGGCGATCTGGCCCGTCACATCGCCGAAGCCGCCCGCCGCACCTACCCGGCTTCCCCGCTGCCGGCCGAAGCCCAACCGCTGTTCGCCGAAATGCAGGCGTTCCTGAACGACGTCGCCGACCAGACCGTGGCCATGCTGTCTGACCGCGACACCAAGACCGCCGAACAGATCATCATCAACGACGACAAGCTCGACGAACTGCACAAGAAGACCTTTGAACTGGCTCAGTCCGCGGATTGGTCCGGCACCAACCAGCAGCTCATCGACGTGGTGCTGATCGGCCGCTTCATGGAGCGTCTTGGCGATCACGCCGTGTCCGCGGCTCGCCGCGTGGTGTACATCGTCTCCGGTTTCGACCCGTCCAAGGAGCCGACCCGCGACGAAGACACCGACATCGCCTGATTTTTTTCTTGCGATCTTCTTTTTCATCTTCTTTTTGAGAAGGCGGCTTCCGTTCCCCACTGAAGCCGCCTTCTTGTTTTGTTTTTGCAATCTTTCAGCACGAATCGTCAAGCACTATCTCCCCGCATTATTTCACTTTTCGTCAAGCCGTAAGAAAAATTAAACAATCTGTCTATTTTTTTGCCCATATACTTTTACGCAATGTCGCGGCACAATATGTGCAGTGACATCCAAAGGAGGCAGTCATGTATTATTCCAACGGCAATTACGAAGCATTCGCCCGACCGAAGAAACCCGAAGGCATGGACAGCAAGAACGCGTACATCATCGGCACCGGCTTGGCCGCACTCACCGCAGCCTGTTACCTGGTGCGAGATGCGCAACTGCCGGGCAGCCACATTCACGTATTCGAAAAGGACGCGGTTCCGGGAGGCGCCTGCGATGGCGCAAATATTCCCGGCGTTGGCTATGTGATGCGCGGCGGCCGTGAAATGGACAACCATTTCGAAGTGATGTGGGACATGTTCCGTTCCATTCCATCCATCGAAACGGAAGGCGTTTCCGTACTTGACGAGTATTACTGGCTGAACAAGGAAGATCCCAACTTCTCGCTCTGCCGCTCCACGAAAGCGCGCGGCGTTGACGCAGGCACGAACGGCAAATTCAATCTGTCAGACAAAGCCTCGATGGAGATCATGCAATTGTTCTTCACGCCGAATGAGGAACTGTACGGCAAGAAAATTTCTGATTATTTCGACGATGAGGTTTTCAATTCGAATTTCTGGATGTACTGGCGCACCATGTTCGCTTTCGAAAATTGGCATAGTGCGTTGGAAATGAAGCTGTATATCCGTCGATATATTCATCATATTGGCGGATTGCCGGACTTCAGTGCGTTGCGTTTCACCCGTTACAACCAGTATGAGTCGATGATTCTGCCGATGATCAAGTATTTGGAAGGATTCGGCGTGCAGTTCCACTACAACGCGAAAGTGGAGAATGTCGATTTCAAGATTGGCGGAGGCATGGGACCGGTACGTTCGCATACCGGCACCGGTCAAGACACGATTTTGAAGAAGCAGGCTGAATCCGGCGTGTTCGTACGCAATCCGTACAGTTCGCCAACCAAGAAAATGGCTACGCGCATCGACCTGACCGAAGCGGATGGCACCGCGCGAAGCATTGATTTGGGCGAAAACGACTTGGTGTTCATCACCAATGGTGGCTGCGTGGAAAACTCGACCATGGGCTCGCAAACCGAAGCGGCCGCATGGGCTCCGGAAATCAAGCCCGGCGGCGGCTGGGACATGTGGCGTCGCATTGCCAAGCAAGACCCGAGTTTCGGTCACCCGGACGTGTTCTGCGGCGATCCGGAGCATTCGAAGTGGATGAGCGCCACCGTGACCACGCTTGACATGGAGATTCCGCCGTATATTCAGAAGATCTGTAAGCGTGACCCGTTCACCGGCCATGTGGTGACCGGCGGCATCGTAACCGTTGAGGATTCCAACTGGCTGATGAGCTGGACGTTGAACCGTCAACAGCAGTTCCGCGACCAGTCGAAAGACCAGCTGTGCGTGTGGGTGTACGGTCTGTTCCCCGACAAGCCCGGCAACTATGTGAAGAAGCCGATGCAGGAATGCACGGGTGAGGAGATCTGCGAGGAATGGCTCTACCATATGGGCGTACCGGTCGAAAAGATTGAGGATCTGGCCAAAAACCACGCGAACACGGTTCCGGTGATGATGCCATACATCGACGCGTTCTTCATGCCTCGTTCCGCCGGCGACCGCCTGATGTGGTGCCTGATGGTGCCGTGAATTTCGCATTCCTCGGCCAGTTCGCCGAAACCCCGCGCGACACGATCTTCACCACCGAGTATTCGATGCGCACCGGCATGGAAGCGGTGTACACCTTGTGCGATGTGGACCGTGGCGTGCCGGAAGTGTGGGGTTCGGTCTACGACGTACGCACCTGCTCAACGCCACGGTAATGCTGCGTGACGGCAAGCCGATTACCGACATGAAACTCAACCCCATTGAAAAGACCGTGTTGAAACAGATTCTGAAGAAGCTCGATTCCACCGATATTCCGATGTTACTTAAGGAATACGGCGTGATCTGAGCCGATTGCGATTGACGTCCGTCTGCCGCACATCCCATGTTCCGTATTCCATCCGGCAGACGGACGTAATAACCCAACAAAGATACCGGACGCAAAAAGGTGGAAACCCACATACTGTGGATTTCCACCTTTTCATATACGTTCCGTACGATTGAACGCGATTACCTGCGTATCAATCGCAACAAACTCACTTCTGGCCCTGGGCGGCGACAGCGGCGGCACCAGCAGCGGCGGCTTCCGGATCCAGATACTCGCCACGCGGCTTGATCGGCTTGAAGTTCTCGTCCAGCTCGTACAGCAGCGGCATTGCGGTCGGGATGTTGACCTTGGCGATCTCCTCTTCGGAGAGGTTGTCGAGCATCTTCACGATGGCGCGCAGGGAGTTGCCGTGAGCGGCGATCAGAACGGTCTTGCCAGCCTTCAGCTCCGGCTCGATGTCGGACTTGAAGTACGGCTCAACGCGCTTGACCACGTCGGCAAGGCATTCGGCTTCCGGAACCGGATCGCCGGTGTAGCGCGGATCGTTGTTCTGCGCATACTCGTCGTTCGGATCGATCTCCGGCGGCGGAGTGGCGTAGGAACGGCGCCACAGCATGAACTTCTCGTCACCGTACTCCTGACGGATCTCGGTCTTGTTCTTGCCCTGCAGAGCGCCGTAGTGACGCTCGTTCAGACGCCAGCTGCGCTGAACCGGAATCCACAGACGATCCGCCTCATCCAGAGCCACGTTGGCGGTGTTGATGGCGCGACGCAGCATCGAGGTGAAGACAATATCCGGAAGGACATTCTTCTCCTTGAGCAGACGACCGCCATTCTTGCTTCCTCGACACCCTGCTCGGTCAGCGGGACGTCGACCCAGCCGGTGAACTGATTGGTTTTATTCCATGCGCTCTGTCCATGACGGAGCAGTACTAGTTTGTAAGTCATGTTTGCCAGTCTACCGCCTCGCACACCCAAAAACGAGTGTTTTCTCGATTATTCGGGTTACGTTTATGCAACAATTTTCATTCCGCTGCAATCTACTGTCAGGCAAACGTTATGCAAGCATCGTCGATAGCACGAAAATCGCTGCGACAGTCAACGAATCGAGCGAACATAGCGGCAATGCTCTGCGGTAGGTTTTTCTTGCGATTGCGTATGATGCGGCAATTTGCGCCGCACACAGTATTGCGATAATTGCGATTAGTGGAATGCCGTTTGCCGCATATATCGACGATTGCAACAGATGGCGCAACGCGATCAATGCTGAAATAATCAGGATTGCAATAGTGAAGATAGTGCCGTTTCGCAGCCCCATTGCAGTCATCCACGTATGTTTGCCGTGATTGCCGTCAGATTCGATGTCGCGCAGATTGTTGACGCACAGCACAGCAACCGCAACCAATCCCGCAGCTGAACCGCCAAGCAGTCCATCAGGCGTAATCGTGCCAGACAAGGCGAACATGGTGCCACAAGTGGCAACCAATCCAAAGAAAATGAATACGAAAATCTCACCCAAATAGTGGTAGCCGTATGGGTGTTTGCCGCCGACATAGCACCAACAGGCCGCCAGGCATGCGATGCCGACCAGAATGAACCACCAATATCCGGTTAGTGCAATAACAGCCAACCCACATAGACAGGCAGCCAGCGCGCAGATTCCCGCTGCAACCAACACTTTCTTGGGATTCACACCGGAAGCCACGAGGCGAGCAGGGCCGCGCGATACCTGTTCGTCAGCAATCGCACGCCCCGCATCCGTACCGCGAATGCCATCGGAATAATCATTGGCGAAATTAGCCGCAATCTGCAACAGCAATGCCACGAAACCGCACAACACCGCCACCGCAACACGACGCTCACCCGCATCTCGCCAAGCCAACGACGCACCAATCAACACCGGCGCAATCGCCAACGGCAACGTTTTCAGCCGCGCCCCACGAATCCAAATCGTCATTCCCATGAACGTCATTCTAGAATCATGCTCATTGCATGCCTTCATTCATTCCCAGAAATAAGAAACAGGAGATATATACGGGCGAATGCCCCGGAACGTCACTCATGCAAAATATTATGAACCCTGGGGATTTCTTTTAAAACGCAAAGGCCGTCTGACATTGGAAGTCAGACGGCTTTCATGAATTTACGCGTGAAGCCGATATTGAATTAAGGCTTTGCCTTAATTCAGCGGCAATTTTATAAGGATGGCTCCGGCTGGAGAACAGTCCACAGGACTGTTCTCCAGCCTCGCGTGAAGCGATATTGAATTAAGGCTTTGCCTTAATTAATATCGGCTTCACTAGTGGGAAGGTGATGGTTTCGCGGATGGTGGCGCCGGTCAGGGCGATCAGCAGTCGGTCGATACCCATGCCCATGCCGCCTGCCGGAGGCATGCCCACGCCGAGAGCTCGAGGAAGTCCTCATCGATATCGCAGGCTTCTTCGTCGCCGGCGAGCGCATCCTTGGCCTGAGCCACGAAACGTTCACGCTGCACAACCGGATCGTTCAGCTCGGAGTAGCCGGTGGCCAGCTCGAAGCCGCGCACATACAGATCCCACTTTTCGACCACGCCTGGCTTGGAACGGTGGCCCTTGACCAGCGGGGAGGTTTCGACCGGGAAGTCACGCACGAAGGTCGGCTCGAACAGCTTGTCTTCGTAGAAGTGCTCCCACAGGTGTTCGACGAGCTTGCCGTGGTTCTCCACATCGTCGCGTTCCACACCGAGCTTGTCGGCAATGGCACCGAGATGTTCCACGGAAGTGCCCGGATTGTCCGGGCCGCCATTCGGCACGATTTCCTCGCCGAGCGCTTCGGACAGGGAATCATACATGCTGATGGTCTTCCATTCGCCGCCGAAATCGTATTCGGAACCGTCGAGCAACGTCACCTTGTGGGTGCCGAACACGTCCATGGCGGTGTCTTGCACGAGCTGCTTGACGAGCGCACCGATAGTGTCGTAGTTGCCGTAAGCCTGATAGGCCTCAACCATGGTGAATTCCGGAGCATGGGTGCGTCGACGCCTTCGTTACGGAAGTCACGGTTGATCTCGAACACACGGTCGATGCCGCCGACCAGGCAACGCTTGAGGAACAGTTCCGGCGCGATACGCAGATACAGGTCAAGGTCGAACGCGTTCATGTGCGTGGTGAACGGACGTGCGGCGGCACCGCCGTGCACGGTCTGCAGCATCGGAGTCTCGACCTCGAGGAAGTCGTGATCGGCGAAGGTCTTGCGCAGGGAAGCAACGGCCTTGGAACGGTTGCGCACCATATTGCGCATCTTCTCGTCAGCAATCATGCCGATGTACGGCTTGCGGGTGCGGGTGTCCTCGTTCAGGTCCTTGTGCAGGGCCGGCAGCGGCTGCAGTGCCTTGGCGGCGATGGCCCATTCGGTGGCGAACACGGACAGCTCGCCGGTCTTGGAGGCAATCACACGGCCTTGATGAACAGGTGATCACCCAAGTCAACCAGCTGCTTGAACTGCTTCAAGGAATCGGCGCCGATCTCCTTCTTGGAGATCATGCCTGGATCTTGGTGCCGTCGCCAGCGGAAAGCTGCACGAAGCACAGGCCACCGGCGTTACGCAGGAAAAGTACGCGACCGGCGATGCCGACCACGTCCTCGGTCTCGTCACCCGCTTCGAGCTTGCCGTCATACTTGGCGCGGACCTCTTCGATGGTGGCGGTGACGTCCAAGTCACCGGGTACGGCTGGATACCGTCCTTAAGCATCATGGCACGCTTGGCCACGCGCATCTGCACCTGTTCCGGATGCGCCAGCGGGCCGAATTCCTTATTGCCCGGATCGACGGCCTCATCCAGGGTGGCGCCGTCATTGATCTTGGCGTAGATAGCCGCATCCTGCTGCAGCAGCATTTCGGCGCGCTCCACCGTAGTCATAGCGGGAACGGCAGCTCTTCATTCTGATTTTCTTGCGATTCGATGGTCTCACTCATAAGCCCACAGTGTACCGAGAAGCCACTACACCACACGCGACACGCCGTATTTGCATTACCTAAGCAATCGTGTAATATTTCCAACTGTTGCCAAACGGGCTGTAGCGCAGCTGGTAGCGCGCTTCGTTCGGGACGAAGAGGCCGCGGGTTCAAATCCCGCCAGCCCGACAACTCAAGGCGGAACTTCGGTTCCGCCTTTTTTATTTCCCAGCGCATCAGCGGTGCAAAACAGCATATGCGAGACGCAACCACCTGAAAAATCAAAAAACACGTAATACACAAGCGCGTAAACAAGCGCGCACACCAACACGCTTCCCGTTCATGGAGGAGAGACTGTGAAAAGAAGCATTCTGGCTTTGGCTTCCGGCGCCTTTATTCTTGGTGCCGCCGAATTCGTGATGATGGGCATTTTGCCTCAGACAGCCGCCGCCATGCAGGTCAGCATTCCTGCGGCAGGCCATTATATTTCCGCATATGCGATCGGCGTGTGCGTGGGCACGCTGATTCTGGTGTTCGGCCGTAAGGTCCCGCCGAAGAATCTCATTATTCTGTTCATGATCATCGCGCTGGTCGGCAACACGTTGAGCGCGGTTTCGTTCAATTCCCCCATGTTGTTGGCTGCTCGTTTCATTTCGGGCTTGCCGCATGGCGCGTTTTTCGGTACGGCCACGCTGATTGCCAAGACGTTGGCCGATAAGGGCAAGGAAGCGCAGTCCGTGTCGATGATGGTGACGGGTCAGACGGTTGCCAATATGTTGGGTGTGCCTGCGGGCACATTGCTTTCGGAAATGCTGTCGTGGCGTTTGGCGTTTGCGATTCTTGCCGCTTGGGCGTTGATGACGATGGTGTTGGTGATTGCGTGGGTGCCGTTCGTCGCGCCGATTAAGGACGCTGGCATTAAGGGGCAGTTCCGTTTCCTCACTCACGCCGGTCCGTGGTTTATTCTCATGGCGGTGTTCTGCGGTAATTCCGGTATTTTCTGCTGGTGGAGCTACGTTTCGCCGTGGCTGCAGAAGGTCGGTGGATGGGATTCTTCGCTGGTTCCCCTGTTAATGGTGCTTGCTGGTTTCGGCATGGTGCTTGGCGGTATTGCTGGCGGCCGTTTGACTGATTTGTGGAAGCCGGGTGCCACTGCCGGGCTTTCGCAGGCCATTGCCACGCTTGGCTTGTTGCTGGTGTTTTTCGTTCCTGGCAATCATGTGACCACCGCTCTGCTGACATTCCTGATTGGTTTCGCACTGTTCTTCAACTCGTCTCCACAGCAGCTGCTGATGGTGCAGGCCGGCGAGGGCGGCGGCGAGCTGATTGCGGGCGCGGCCGTGCAGATCGCGTTCAATTTTGGCAATGCGGTTGGTTCGATCGTTGGTGGCGCCGCATTGACGGCAACCGCCATGAACTACCATTACACCGGTTTGGCCGGTGCTCCGATCGCTTTGATCGCGGTGATTATGCTGGTCACCTATTCGCGTCGTTACGAAACGCATACGGGTGCTACGGAGCGTATGCGCGAAGTGCATGTCTGACATGCGACAGTCAGTTATTTCGATTATTTCTGTTATGTAACGGATATCTCATCACAAGTATTGTGATGAGATATCCCGTTGTTCTTTGTACGACGTATCGCATGTTCCCCATCTTTCGTTGTTTCGCCGTCTGCGATGCCGTCTGCGGTTCGGGAGATGATGGAAGTCACCGATGAAGGGATTGCGATGGCAGACAGTGATGTCAATCTGAATATGAATAATTGCGATGACGGTTGCGCAACGTTTGATGTACAACGATTTTTGCGTGGTCTTGATGCGATTTTCGATGCGCATAAGGCTCCCGAACAGGCTGAGCCGTATCTGCAGAAGGCGCGGACCGAAGCCGAACACAGTCATAATGACGCCGGTTTGCTGACGGTGTTGAACGAAACGATGGGGTTTTACCGTTCGCAAGGTCGCCATACCGATAATCTGCCGATTATCCGCGAATCGTTAAGCATTGCGGATCATTTGCATCTTCAGGAAATCGACCCGCAGGCGTGGGCTACGACGCTGATCAACGCGGCCACGGGCATGCGAGCCGCAGGCCAGTACGAGGAGGCCGAACAGCTGTACCGTCAGGCGCTTGACGCGGCCACGTCCGCCTTCTCCCCACCGACCGACGCCTGGCCGCGCTGCATAACAATATGTCCATGTTGTACAGCGAAACCGGTCGTCTCAATCAGGCGAAGCGCGAGCTGGAACAGGCGCTGGACCTGTTGGAGCAATCTTCCCCCGATGCGAGCGCTGACATCGACGTTGCCTCCACGCACACCAATCTTGCATTGCTGCTCCTGCAGATGGACCGGTATTGGGCGAGCGATGCCATACAGCACGCCCAGAAAGCGTTGACAATCTACCGTACCGGGCATTTGGAACATAGTGCGCATTATGCTTCGGCGCTGGCCGGCTATGCGCAGGCCTGCTATATGGCCGGCTGCCTGCAGGATGCGGTTTCCGGCTATGAGCATGCGTTGAGCGTGATTGAGGAATGCTACGGACGCAACACCGACTACTATCACACGACTGCAGTCAATCTTGAAGTGGCAAAACAGGCGTTGCATAAGCACATGCCATCATCTCATAAAACGCGGGAATCGCAAGAATATCAAGAATCGCAAGAATCCTTGGAATCTCAGCATTCACCGAAATCAATCGAATCTCAGCAATCAAGTGAACCGCACTATATGACGGAATCCGGCGCATCTTCGATTCCTGCGATTTCTCACCATATTTCGGGACTTGCTTTGTCCCGCGCATTCTGGAATGATCTCGGCAAACCGTTGCTTGCCGGCGCATATTCGGCATATCAGGGGCGGATTGCCGCAGGTTTGGTCGGTTATGGTTCGGAATGTTTCGGTTTCGACGATGAGCTGTCGCGCGATCATGATTTCGCGCCGCGTTTCTGCCTGTGGCTTACCGATGAGGATTATGATGCGATTGGCGAGCAATTGCAGGCTGATTACGATGCGTTGAGTCGCGATTTCACTGTTGCCGAGCAGGGCAAGCCGCATTTTGCAGGGCATGGTTCGGCTAATTCCGACGCTCGTGCCGCATCTCAATTGCCACTTACGCCGCGTGCGCAAGGCGAGTTCCGCCGTGATGGCGTGTTTCGTATCGGCGATTTTTTCGAGCGGATCACGCTGTTTCGTGAGGCTCCGGCGCAGAACGATGTTGCATCTTGGCTAAGTTTGCAGGAAGATACGTTGGCCACTGCACAAACGGTCAGGTGTTCGCTGATCCGTTGGGGGTGTTTTCCAAGACTCGGCAGGGGTTCAAGTTCATGCCGGAAGATGTTCGACTTTCCTTGATTTCCCGCCGTTTGGGCATGATGGCTCAGGCGGGGCAATACAATCTGCCGCGCATGCTGCAACGTGGCGATGGTGCTGCTGCGATGTTGAGCATTCATGAGTTCGTGAACGCCACGGCTTCGTTGATGTTTCTGATCAATGAGCCGGTGAGCGTTGGGTACCTGCCGTATTACAAATGGCAGTTTGCTGCCATGCGCAAGCTGAGCCGCCGTATGGCAACAAGGCTTGCCGGCGTGTGCGAACAGTTGGAAGACATATTGCGATTGAGTTCCGCCGCATGTTTCGGTGGTGTCGGTTTCGGTGAGGGCGGCAAGGGTGCGAAGCCTGCGGCGGAGCGCATTATCGCCACTGTTGAGCGCATCTGCAGTGATGTTGTGGATGAATTGCTGCGGGAGGGATTGACCGAATCCCACGAAACGTTTGTGGAATGGCAGCGGCCGTATGTTGAGAACCATATCAAGTCCGACGCGAGTTGTCTGCACAGCCTGTGACGTGCCTGCAGCCAAAAAATCCATCGCAAGCATTGCAAATCAGAGCAATAATCAGACGAAATCAAGAATCGAAATCATATGAATAGCAGCGTAATTTCAGATGTAATAGACGGTCACGATACAGCAAATCTTGTTGAATCCATTATCAAACTGGAGTGGAATCAGTTTCAGCAAACCAATAATGAGGGCGGCCGCGCGTCCTGCCAAGGCAATTGGCCGATGTTTCATCAGATGCGTGCCAGTCAGTTCATGACGTGGCCGGAGGAATTGCTGCGCAGTTACCGGTCGGACTTGCAGGAAGCCGACCGTGTTGGACGTAATTTGGTGACGGAAAAGTATGGTCGCATGATGCAATCCACATATCCACAGGAGTATTGTGCAAACATTGCGCCGTATATTCCCCGGATTTCCGCGAATCGCAACGTCTTGCAGGAAGGCATCATAACAGTTCAGGTGTCGTGGGCGCATGATTTTCGTGAGCGTTTTCCTCATCTCGGCGAGGCGATGCGTGTGCTGACCACTGTCGAAGATACGCCAGAGACCACGTCGTTCGAAACGTATCTGCGCGGCGAATTGGGCACCTATTCCGACCGTACCGTGGCATTGTACCACGATTTTGTGGAGCGTTTGCGGCATGAGCGGCGCAATCTCACCGAAGAGACGATTCGCAATACGGTTCGTTTGGCTGGATTTGAGGATTTGGCACAGGCTGAGGCCGCACAGTAAACACAGTGAAAACACACCGTGACAATTACTGAAAACTGCAGTAAGCCCCGTACATCACCATAAAAATGACCACCATGGTACGACCAAAATCCAACGTCAAGATGGAAAAGCAAGTGTTGGATTTGGTCATGCATGGTGGTCACGTATTTGTTTGCGATGTCAGCCTCGATTTCGTTGGTGCGGCTGATATCAGGGGCTATTCAGCTGATTCTCACGATCGTTCCGAAACCGTCGACTTATCCGAATCAGTCGAAAAGGCCGTGGCATCCGAGCTATGGGGAGCGTCGAATGGATCGTCGCTGTCCGCATCGCCTCCATTCTTGGATCGGTTTGAACGCACCGCGCTGACTATCGCCCAGATCACGGCGACGGCGATAAGCAGCACGCCGATGCCTCCGAGCAGGAATACGAAGAACTGTTTCGGATCGCTGGCCCACCACCAGAGATTCATTGGCACATGTATGCCGCAAAGCAGCGTCACCACCCCCATGAAGCACGTGAACACGCCGAGCGCGATGGTCGAACCGCTTCTTCCGGAAGGTCTGATGATGTCGTCTCCGATCTGCCGATTCTTGCGCCCGCCATTCGCACCGGCTACCGAAGCGGTATAGGTCGGAACGCCTTGCGCTGGAGCGGATTCCACGCGCGGCTTATCATCCTGCGTTGCACGCCCACTGCGCTGCGACTGGTCATACGTGGACTGCGCATCCACGGTATGCAACGTTTCGGTAGCATATCTCCGGCATCAGCCATGACCGGCATTTCCTGGGTCTTGTCGTCGCTCATGGTCACTCCTTTCCCGCTTTGCCCAATGTGTTGTCGGACGCATACTGCACCGCGACGCTGCCGCCGACCGTTGCCATAGTATTGATCCGCAGTCCGGTTGGCATGACCGGAGCCTTGCCATCATCGGTGAAGCACGGCCAATATTGATGATTGTCGTAGATTTCGCGGTAGGCCTTATCTACATTCCCGTCTTTGAAGGGGGAATCGGTCCTAGTGGAATCGGCGCCGGTATCCATGCCATCTTCCGTATCGGTCTCATCATCGAAATCCTCGATGCCGGATTCGTCTCCGTACGAGCCGCAACTCCGATCGTAAGTTCCCAGCGCACGCTTTTTCACTACCGATTTCGTGGAATCGTTGCCCATAAGCGAGACATAGATATTGCCGGAATCCAACGTGAGCCCGTCCGAACTGCCGACGAAATCGGTGATGTTGTAGAAATTACCGTCAGACCCGAACGCCCACCAGCAGCCGTTCGGCAAGGTCACCACGACCTGTGCGCTTGAGGCCACCACATTCAACGTTCCTGTAGGGCAGGAAGTCGTGCCTGTGTGCCATCCTGAAGATCCACTTTGTGCGGACCGTTGTTTTTCGCGTAATCGCTTAAGTCGATATGCAGCACGTCGGTGGCGTAATCATCGCCTTGCGCGACGATGCCTGCTCGTATTCGCTCATTTCACTGGCGGTGGAGCCATGGTGGTCATTCCCGACACATTGACCTTTGTAGGATGAGGAATGCTCGTGTCAATCCGATAGCTGAACAGCGAATAACCCGCCAAAGCCATCACCATGACCAAC
>ENA-OQCS01000904-OQCS01000904.1-human-gut-metagenome-genome-assembly--contig:-NODE-904-length-16129-cov-1.497625_pt1 | contig 16129 bp, 26 predicted proteins | sample MGYA00242757_ERZ504575 | MGnify/ENA primary metagenome ERZ504575 (study PRJEB26092, sample SAMD00036297) | human gut metagenome | host: Homo sapiens | study: EMG produced TPA metagenomics assembly of...
GTGGACGCCGCCACGCTCTACTGGGCGGGTATGCCGGGCAACGCGGGAGATTTCCCCGCCGAGGAATCGTTCTACACGTTCATCGAGCCCGCGGTCTGTTTCTTCACGGAGGAAACCAACTATAAATCCTCGTCCAGCCCTTTCGGCATCAAGCTGTGCGACCGCGTAAGCGGCAGGCCCCTGCACCTGGACATCTCGGACGAACCGATGAAAAAAGGGATCATTACGAATAGGAATAAATTCGTGTTAGGCGGCTCGGGGTCAGGCAAGTCATTCTTTATGAATCATTTAGTCCGCCAATACTGGGAGCAGGCACGCATGTCGTGCTGGTGGATACCGGTAACAGCTACCAGGGCCTTTGCGAGCTGATCCGGCGTAAGACCAAAGGTGAGGACGGCGTGTATTTTACCTATACCGAGGAACATCCCATCAGTTCAATCCGTTCTACACCGACGACTACTATTTCGACGTGGAGAAGAAGGACAGCATCAAGACGCTGCTGCTGACACTCTGGAAAACCGAGGACGACAAGATCACGAAGACCGAGAGCGGCGAGCTGGGCAGTGCCGTGAACGCCTATATCGAGCGTATCCGCGCCGACCGGAATATCGTGCCGTGTTTTGACAGTTTCTACGAGTACCTGCGGGACGACTACCGCCGCGAGCTGGAGGAGCGGGAGATCCGGGTCAGCCGCGAGGATTTCAACATCGACAACATGCTCATCACCCTGCGGCAGTATTATAAGGGCGGACGCTACGACTTCCTTCTGACTCCCGGGCCAACATCGACCTGCTCTCGAAGCGCTTCGTGGTCTTCGAGGTGGATTCCATCAAGGAAAACAAGGAGCTTTTTCCCGTGGTCACCATTATCATCATGGAGGCTTTCATAAACAAGATGAGACGGCTCAAGGGGGTACGCAAACAGCTCATCGTCGAGGAGGCCTGGAAGGCGTCTCTACGGCCAATATGGCTGAATATCTGCGTTATATGTATAAAACAGTCCGCAAATACTACGGTGAGGCCATCGTTGTGACGCAGGAGGTCGAGGACATCATTTCCAGCCCGGTGGTCAAGGAGGCGATCATCAACAACTCGGACTGCAAGATCCTGCTCGACCAGCGCAAGTTCATGAACGTTTCGACGCGATTCAGTCCTTGTTGGGGCTGACCGACAAGGAGAAGGCGCAGATTCTCTCGATCAACCAGTCCAACGACCCTTCCCGTAAATACAAGGAGGTCTGGATCGGTCTGGGCGGCGTTCAGTCGGCGGTCTATGCCACGGAGGTCAGCGTCCCGGAGTACCTGCCTACACGACCGAGGAAACGGAGAAAGTGGAGGTACAGCGGCTTGCCGGCGAGCTGGGCGGTGATATGGAACTGGCGATCAGGCAGCTCGCCGAGGGCAAACGTTAAAGGGAGGGCAGGCCATGTATCGCAAGTGTATCGGATCAGACCCCACGGCGGCGCGTTTGGACTTCGCGCTGTACGAGGTGGCGGGCGAGTGGGAAAGCCGCTCGGGTTCTCCCCGGGTTCGCATCTACCGCAACCCGGGACGCCGGGGCGGCGGTTTTTACGTGGAGGTGTCCTACAAGGACGGGACACGCTTCTCCCGTCCCGTAAGGAAGTATTGGGGAGGTATCCGTTACTTCGACCTCTACGGGTATGTCGCCCTGGCCTACGATGCGGGGCGCGAGGTGCTCCAGCTCTCCGCCTACGGGGATTATTACCGGGCGTCGGAATGACCGCCCAAGTATTCACGAATTAAATAATGAAAAGGATGAAACGATTGATTTTAACGCTGTTCGTGGGGCTTCTTTGCTTCACGTACCAGGCAAAAGCGCAGTGGACGGTCATCGACCCGTCGAACCTCGTTCAGAACATCAAGAGCGCGGTTCAAAGCTCGACCACGGCGACCAACATGGTCAAGTCGCTGCAAGAGAGTATCAAGATTTATAACCAGAGCAAGGCTTACTACGACGCCCTCAAATCGGTGCATAACATCATCAAGGATGCCCGGAAGGTGAAGCTGACGCTCGAAATGGTCAGCGAGATCACGGAAATCTACACCTCGGGATTCAACCGTATGGTTTCAGACCCGAACTTCACGGTGGACGAGCTGGCGGCGATCTCGGCGGGTTACGCCCGGTTGCTGGAGGAGGGTGGCGCGCTGGTGGCGGAACTCAAGACGGTCATAACCGGCGGCAACGGCCTCTCGCTCTCGGACAAGGAGCGGATGGACGTGGTGGATCAGGTTTACACGAAGATGCTGGAGTACCGCAACCTCACGCGCTATTACACGCGCAAGACCATCTCCGTGTCCTTCATCCGCAGCGCGAAAGGCGACGCGCACCGGTGCTGGCACTTTACGGGAACCCGAACGACAGATATTGGTAACCTGAAAACGGAGGCAGTCATGGATTTCGACAATTTACACCAGGTTCTCCGGAACCTGTATCAGGAGATGATGCCGCTATGCGGCGACATGATCGGGGTGGCGAAAGGTATCGCCGGCTGGGTGCGCTCTTTTACGTGGCTTACCGGGTATGGAAGGCACTGGCCAGCGCGGAGCCTATCGACGTGTTCCCGCTCCCTGCGGCCTTTCGCCATCGGCTTGTGCGTGATGTTCTTTCCCACCGTGGTTCTGGGGACGATCAACGCCGTGATGTCGCCCGTGGTGCAGGCACGCACGCCATACTGGAGGGGCAGACATTGGATTTGCAGGCATACCAGCAACAGAAGGACGATTTGGAAGCCGAGGCCCGCAGCGCGAGGGCAAGGCTTGGTTAGTGGACGACGAGGTGTATGAACAACGGCTTGCGGATATGGGTATCACGGACTTGGGCGAGATTATCAGCATGTGGGCCGAACGCACGTGGTACGACATCAAGGCCGGTTTCCGGCAGCTTGTCCGGGACTTTTTCGAGTTGTTGTTCAACGCCGCGGGGCTTACCATCGACACGCTGCGGACATTCTTTTTAGTCGTGCTGTCGATTCTGGGGCCCTTGTCGTTCGCCCTCTCCATTTACGACGGCTTCCACTCGACGCTCGCGAGCTGGATTTCCCGCTATATCAGCGTGTACCTTTGGCTTCCCATCGCCGACCTGTTCTCCGCGGTGCTGGCCAAGATCCAGACGTTGATGCTCCAGGCGGACGTCCTGGCCCTGCAAGACCCCAACTACATTCCCGACAGTGCAGCGGTGTCTATATTATCTTTTTGATTATAGGTATCATAGGCTATTTCACGATCCCCACCGTTGCCGAGTGGGTGATCCAGTCGGGCGGAGCCGGCGGGGCTATGGGCGGTATCAACAAGGCCGGGGCATTCGCCACGGGTGTCGCGGGCGGTATCGCCGGCAACATGATCGGCCGCACGTTCGGGCGTCGCGGCGGTGGCGGTTCCTCCTCCGGTAACAGCGGCGGTGGCCCGGCTTCGGGCAGTGCCCCAACGGCGCAACCTGGCAACACAAGGTAACAATAATCATTCATAACAATTTGGACAATGGAATTCAAGTCATTAAAAAACATCGAAACAAGTTTCAGGCAGATTCGGCTTTTCGGTATCGTGTTCCTCTGCCTGTGCGCGCTGGTATCCGTGTTCAGCGTGGTCGCGAGCTTTCGTTTCGCCGAAAAGCAGCGCGAGAAGATCTACGTCCTGGACGGAGGCAAGTCGCTGATGCTGGCGCTCTCGCAGGATTTGAGCCAGAACCGCCCCGTGGAGGCGCGCGAACATATCCGGCGTTTTCACGAGTTGTTCTTCACCCTCTCGCCCGACCGTGCGGCCATCGAGAGCAACATCAACCGCGCGCTGTTCCTGGTCGATAAGAGCGCCTTCGCCTATTACCAGGACATGCAGGAGAAAGGTTACTACAACCGTGTGGTGTCGGGGAACATCAGCCAGCGTATCGAGGTGGACTCCGTGGTGTGCGACTTCAACGCCTATCCCTACCGGGCCATGACCTATGCCCGGCAAATGATTGTCCGCGAGAGCAACATCACCGAGCGTTCGCTGGTCACGCGTTGCGAGCTGATCAACTCGGGGCGTTCGGACAATAACCCGCAGGGTTTCATCATGGAGAAATTCGAGATTCTGGAGAACCGCGATTTACGTACATTAAAAAGATAAGGCTATGGCAAAGAAGAGAATAAAGGCTTTCGGGGAGTGGGTCGAAGACCACCTGCGCCGCGCTTGCGGGGCGCTCTCGCCCGATAAGCGGATTATCGTGATCCTCACGCTGCTCTTGTTCTTTTCCGTCTTGTCGCTCTACTTTACCGTGTCTTCCATCTACGCTTCGGCAAGGGAGCCGGGGAACGGATGCAGATACGGCATATCGAGCGGCTGGAGCTGGAATTAAGACAACGGCAGGAGGCCGACAGTGTAAAACATCTAAAAGATTTCAATTATGACGACGAACGAAAAACAGAATAAACGGCCGGAGGCGGGGAAAAAGGAACTCACGCCCCGGCAGATACAGATGCGGAAAAAGATGGTGGTCTTCCCGCTCTTTTTCCTGGCCTTTGCCGGGTGCATGTGGCTGATCTTCTCCCCCGGCGAAAAAGAACGGGAGGACCTTCGGCGGGTTTCAACACGGAGCTGCCGACCCCGGAATCCGGAGGGTATCCTCTCGGACAAGCGTGATGCCTACGTGCAGGAGGAGATGCGGCGCAGGGAGCGGGAAAAGATGCGCTCCTTGCAGGATTTCGCGTTCGGGATGGAGGACGAGGAGGAAGAGCCGTCATGCCCGCTGCCGTGCCGGATAAGTCTTCCGGCCCTGCCGGCGGTTCGTCGGGAGCTTTCCGGACTTCCCGTGCCGCCTATGCCGACATCAACCGCCAGTTAGGCAGTTTCTACGAGGACACCGCCGGTGAAACGGGGGAAGAGCGCGAGATGCAGGCCCGCATCGAGGAACTGGAACGCCGCCTGGAAGAACAGCAGGCGCAGAAAACGGCCCAGGAGGAGCAGGTGGCGCTGCTGGAGAAGTCCTACGAGATCGCCGCCCGCTACATGAATGGCGGTCAAGCCCCTGAAGCCCCGCGTCAGAAAGCCTCCGTTTCCGGCAAGGCTTCCGTGCAGCCCGTGCGCCAGGTGCGCCGTAACATCGTGTCGCTGCTCGCCGCCCCGCTGCCCGATTCGGTCTTCGCCCGTGAGTTCGTCAAGCCCCGGAACTGGGGTTTCAACACGGTGGGGAGCGACCTTCGCGAGCCCGAGCGCAACAGTATCCGTGCCGCCGTGCAGCAAACCGTGACGCTCACCGATGGCGGGGAGGTTACTTTCCGGCTGCTGGAACCGATGATGGCGGGAGATCTGCTCATCCCCTCGGGTACGCCCGTAACGGGGGCGGCGAGGATCAACGGCGAACGGCTGACGGTCAAGGTCAGCGCTGTCCAGCACGGCGGGGCGGTCGTTCCGGTCGATCTGTCGGTCTATGACACGAACGGCAACGAGGGTATTCCCGTGCCGGGGTCGGAAGAACTCAATGCCGTGAAGGAGATCGCCGCCAATATGGGCGTGGGCATGGGCAGCAGTATCACGATCACGGACGATGCCGGTTCGCAACTGCTCTCCGACCTGGGGCGCAGCGCCATCCAGGGCGTGTCGCAATACGTGAGCAAGAAGATGCGCTCGGTCAAGGTCACGCTCAAGGCCGGTTACAGCGTCCTGCTACTCCCGCCCTTCAATAAGTACAAACGACGTACTTCCGTACACCACTGAAAAAATCCATTTTTATCAACAATCAAAAATTTATCGAGTATGAAAAAGATTCTTCTGGCACTCGCTTTTATCGGGTGCATGTTCGCTGCCCACGCGCAGGAAAAGCCCTCCACGGGCGATTTGTACGACGGTCTTACCCGTCCGCTGACTTTCAACCGGGTTATCCCGCCCTACGCGCTGGAGGTGACGTTCAGCAAGACCGTTCATGTGATTTTCCCCTCGGCCATCCGTTACGTCGATCTGGGGTCTTCGGATCTTCTGGCGGCGAAAGCCGACGGCACGGAAAACGTGCTGCGTGTAAAGGCGGCCCTGCGTGATTTCTCGCGCGAGAGCAACCTTTCGGTCATTACCGAGGACGGGGCCTATTACAGCTCAATGTCAAGTATGCCGACGAGCCGGTGAAACTGTCGGTCGAGATGGCGGACTTCCTGCATGACGGGGAGGCGGTAAACCGCCCCAATAACGCGCTGGACATCTATTTGCAGGAGTTGGGATGCGAATCTCCGCTGCTGGTCAACTGATCATGCAGTCCATTTACAAGAATGACCGCCGCGAGATCAAGCATATCGGTTGCAAGCGTTTCGGGGTACAATACCTCCTCAAAGGTATCTACGTGCATAACGACCTGCTTTATTTCCACCTCCAACTGAAAAACTCCTCCAACGTGCCTTTCAACGTGGACTACCTGACGTTCAAGATTACGGACAAGAAGGTGGCCAAACGCACGGCCATCCAGGAGCAGGTCGTATGGCCCGTGCGTGCGTACAACAACGTGCAGGTCATCGGCGGCAAGCGTACCGAGCGCATGGTCTTCACGCTCCCGAAGTTCACGCTGGCCGACGACAAGCAGCTGGTCGTGGAACTGCACGAGCAGCAGGGCGGGCGACACCAGACTTTCACGGTGGAGAATGCCGACCTGGTGCGCGCACGTGTTATCAACGAGTTAAAGGTAAAGTGATATGAAACGGGCGATATTCATTCTCACGCTGGGGTTATGCCTCCTCCTTTCGGACGGGGCGCACGCCAGCGTGCCCTGCCCGCCATGCGCGGGCTGGAAATACGGGGAGGCATGACCGACGGCTTCTATACCCGGGACAGCCGCAGCGAAACGGGCTACTGGTTCGGGCTGGCCATGAGCCGCTACGCGAAGAATGCCGACAAGTGGGTGTTCGGCGCGGAGTTCCTGAACCGTTATTACCCCTACAAGTCGGAACGTATCCCTGTGGCGCAGTTCACTGCCGAGGGCGGTTACTATTACAAGTTCCTCGCCGACCCGTCCAGGACTTTTTTCTTCTACCTCGCGGCTCGGCGCTGGCCGGTTACGAGAGTGTGAACCGGGGCGAAAGGCGGCTCTATGACGGCTCTACGCTCCGCCACCGCGACCGTTTCCTCTATGGCGGGGCCGTCACGCTGGAGGTCGATGCGTACCTGACCGACAGGATTATCCTCTCGCTGACGGGGCGTGAGCGTATCCTATGGGGCACTACAACGGGACATTTCCACGCGCAGTTCGGCCTGGGCGTGAAATTCATAATCCATTAAACTTGCAAGCGACATGAAAAAGATGAAAAAGATATTGGCCCTGGCGGTCTGGATCGCGCCTGGGTCTTTTATGCGCATCCTGCGACAACGGGCTGGATATACAGCAGGCGTACACGTTCTCTCTGGAAACGATGCCCGTTCAGAAGCGAATCTCCGTTGGTGAAACCGCTGAAATCCGCTGCACGCTCGTGCGGGAGGGGAGATATGACGGCGCGCGTTACACGATCCGCTATTTCCAGCCCGACGGGCGCGGTGAGTTGAGGATGGACGACGGTACGGTGTTCCTGCCCAACGACCGCTATCCGCTCGACCGTGAGGTGTTCCGCCTCTATTACACATCGCGCAGCGATGACCAGCAGGCCATCGACGTCTATGTCGAGGACAACACGGGTCAGGTCGTGAAGACCTCCTTCACGTTCCAGAGCGAGAACGGGACGGAGGAAACGGAACGATAACGGAATATGTCTAACCAAGAGAAGCGCCCGTCACCCGGGCGCTTTCCATAAATACTGAAAACCATGACAGAGCAAGAGAGAATAGATATAGCCTATCTCGATACGGGGGTGTACGAGAACCCGTGGCGCGAGAACCTTTTCGAGACGCTGCCCGAGGATCGGAAAACGGCGGAAGTCTGCCGTTTCGCCATCAAGAAATCGGCTTTCAACATCGAGTTCGTTCCCGAAGCGATGAAAACGCCGGAACTTTGTCTTGCCGCGGCCGGCCACCGGGGCGAAACACTGAAATTCGTCCCTGACCGTCTGAAGACACCGAAAATGTGCCGTGCCGCCGTCGATAGCAACAGCTACGCGCTGTATTACGTTCCGGAGGGGTTGAAGACCCCCGAACTGTGCATGGCGGCCGTGAAGCGCAACGGCCTGGTGCTGGAGGCCGTTCCCGGGGAATTGAGGACGCCGCAAATATGCCGTGCGGCGTTGAAAGCGGTGGACAGTGCCGATTACAAGATACTCCCTTACATTCCGTATCCCGATATATGCCTGGAAGGGCTGAAAAAATTCGGGATGTCGTTCGTGGACAAGTTCGAGATTTTCGCCTCCATTGCCCCGGAGTCATGACCGGGGAACTGGCCCTTCACGCGTGGGGATGGACGCGTCCTGCCTTTCGCTCGTGCCGGTGGAACTGCGCACGGAGCAGTCTGCCTGCGTGCGTCAGCGGGGACGGCATCCTGCTCCATGAAGTGCCGGAGGAGTTACGCACGGAACGGGTCTGCGAGGCCGCCGTGTCCTCGAACTACCTGGCGCTGGAGTACGTTCCGAAGCATCTGAAAACCGACCGTCTGTGCGGGATGGCGCTGGAGCGCGATCCCCTGGCCATCCGCTTTTTCAACCCCGAACAGCTCACGCCGGAGGTCTGCAACCGGGCGTGGCCCGTACCGACGACCTGCGTGTCCTCCGCTATATCCCTTCGAGGAGATACACCTGAAAGTGTTGGGGTTCTATTGCACGAATTACGATAAGACCTTCGATTTTTTGCAGCACATGAACCCGGCACACGTCACGCCGAGGGTGGCCCGGGAGATCTTCGCCCTGGAGCCGGAGCTGTTCTACAACCTTCCCGACCACGCCAAGAACGAGGAGATGTGCCGCCGGGCCGTCGGGCACGACGGGAGCTACCTGCAATATGTCCCCGAGAAGTGGAAAACGCCGGAGTTGTGCATGGAGCCATACGGCGCAGTCCCTATGCCATCGCCCACCTGCCCGAGAGCATGAAAAGCCCGGATCTATACATGAGCCTGGTGCGGGAGAACCCGCAAAACCTGAAAGGCGTCCCCCGCGAAGCCAGGACGCCGGAGATGAGCCGGGAGGCTTTCGAGCGTACCTACGGGAAGGACAAAACCGATTTCTCGGTTATCAGCGCGTTGAGCACCCCGCCCTGGTCTTGCAGGTGTTCCGCGAGCAGGACGACCCGCAGCAGATACACCGGTTGATGAGTGTCCTGCACCTGAACCGCCGGCTTGTAACGGAGGAGGTGGCGTTGGAGGCCGTTCGCAAGGATGCGGGGGTGCTGTACGACATTCCCAGCACGGCCATCACGCCGCTCGTGGCCGATACGGCCGTGCGGGGCGACCCGAGGATGATCCAGTGGGTTCCGAGGGAGCTTCGCACGGCGGATCTGTGCCTCTATGCCGAGGCCGCCCATCCCGAGTTGCGGGTTTACGTTCCCGACGAGATAGCGAAGGGACGTAATATCTATTCGTTCCACCGTCAGGTGGACGCGAAATTGCGGCAGCCGCTCGAATACGAACAATACAAGACCCTCTACTCGGGCGGCGCGGTGCGTGTGAACAACGTGTGGACGTCGGTTGCGGGTGAGATTGACTGCTGCGAGGTGCGTTACGACCGTAAGACGGAGAAACTCAAACTGCGGATCGTCGAACCGCCCAGGGAGAAGAAGGCGCAGCGAAGGTCGCGCCCCGCAAACCCGCCCGGGGGCCGAAATTGTAGGACGGCGGGTAGTTCTTTGGCAGGAAGGTTGTTAAAAATCGCACGTGTTGTCGCCGATACCCGGATGAAATCGTTATATTTGCAATCGAATCCTCCGGCGGCGTGCCGCCGGGCGATTTACATACGGAAGGAACACATTATGGTGGGGCATTGAAAACAGCCAAATTTTAATCCGCTCGCAAAATAATGGGTAGTTCTCTTCTTCATCGTCGTGTCTATATGCGTCAAGCGTATGCGATAGCGGCGTGGGGAGAAATTATCTATCGAGTGGATGGGTGCTTGGCTGTACCTCAATGCCGGTATTTAACGTATTCTCACGCCTTTTTCGTATGGTATTTGTCTGAACCTAAAGAAAAGCGATATGGAAACGAAATCGACAAATGAGGTAAAGGGTGATTACGACCGGGTATCGGCGAGTGAATGCCTGGGGTCGCTAATCGAGTTGCACGGGATTGTCATGGAAGACGATCTGTTCGTCATTCCCGATGCGGATGGCACGGCAGTATTATACAATGACGGGAAGATACGTTTTGACGAGATCGCGACATCGAGGTCGGCTCGGTGTTTGTGGGCATCCTGCTCCGCAACGGCTATCTGTTCTACCTTTCCCGTACCGAACCGCTCAAGACGTGCATATACACGCATGGCGGGTGGGGTTCAATCTCTGAAATTTCTCCCCGTGGCATTGCCGGACATATCGGGCGTGAACTGCACGGGAAGCTGGGCGACCATACGGCGGTCGATTGACGGGAAACAAAAAAATCGGACGGTTGTTTGTACTGCACCCAAAGTTGGACACTTTTGGGGTGTTTTTTATGAAATATAATTATGAGATTCGTTTAAAGGCCGTAAAACTGGTACTCGAAGGCGGACTTTCGGTTAGGGAAGCCGGATGTCACTTGGGCTGTGGCCGCTCGCAAGTTCACTTGTGGGTAACATTATTCGAGCGCCATGGCCTTGCCGGCCTTAAGCTGCGCCACGGTAGCTACAGTGCAGAATTTAAGTTGTCAGTTTTGAAGCATATGCACCAAAATCATCTATCTTTGCTGGAGACAGCAGTGCATTTCGGCATTCCGGGCCTTTTGTTATTCGTCAATGGGAGCGGCTCTATCAAAACCAAGGTGCTGAAGGCCTGCGGCGTAAACCGCAAAGAAGGAGCCGGCCATGAGTAAATCGAAGACTAAAAAAGTCAAACTCAAAACGACTCCGCACGAAGAGTTGCTTAAGGAACTGGAGTATCTTCGTGCCGAGAATGCTTACTTAAAAAATTGCAGGCCTTAGTCGAGGAGCGCATTGTCCGCGAGAGCGGGAAAGAGCCCAAGCCATCGAAGGACTAAGGCCGCAGTGCCGGCTTTCAGTATTGCTCAAAGCCGCAGGGATGGCGCGAAGCACATTTTATTATCACTTCAGAAAATCAAACAACCCGATAAATATGCTCGCGAAAAAGAAGAGTATTATAAGGTTATATCACGAACATAAGGGGCGTTATGGTTATCGGCGCATTACCGTTGAAATGAATAAGATCGGATATGCGATAAATCACAAAACCGTACTTAAGCTGATGAATATTTGCGGGATAAAAAGTCAGGTCAGGCTCCGTAAATACTGTTCATACAAAGGACAGATCGGACGGATAGCGCCCAATCTTCTGCAACGCGACTTTGCAGCCGAAAAACCGAATCAGAAGTGGGTTACTGACCTTACGGAATTTTCGGTTTGCGGCGTAAAGTTATATCTATCGCCGATTATGGACTTATATAACCGGGAGATTATTAGCTATAAAATAGCTGAACGCCCTAACTTTATGCAGATCATGAAGATGCTGGACGATGCGTTTGCCAGAATACCGGATTCTCCGGGTATTGTCTTGCATTCCGACCAGGGCTGGCAGTATCAGATGAAGCAGTATCAGCTCCGTTTAAGACAGAAAGGTATTACACAGAGCATGTCGCGCAAGGGTAACTGTCTGGATAACGCTGCTATGGAAAGTTTCTTTGGATTATTGAAGTCCGAATTATTATATTTGCAAAAATTCTCATCCATAGACCATTTCCGAAAAGAATTGGAAGAATATATCGACTACTACAATAACAAGCGGATAAAGAAATACTTAAACAACATGAGCCCGGTACAATACCGAACTCATGCCATCTAAACAAATACTAATCCGTCCAATATTTGGGGTGCACTTCAGTTATCGTCCGATTTTTTCGCGTCGTATTTTCACGGCCGTTGCCCGCCGTGTTCCCGTTTCCGCCTTTGCAGGGCGAGCAGTTGCCGCAACATGTAGGCATGGTTTTCCCCACGGTATGCCCCGAGGGCATCAGGTAGGGACTTGCGAGGCACTCCCGGCATTGGCGTACCGCCTCTTTTAAGTCGGTAACGGTTATTTCCGCTCCCGTGATGTCTTTAATCTTTGTTTCCATTCTTGTCCTGTTTTTTTGGTTCGTACCAACTGTCCCGGTAATTTTCTCCCACGAGCGAGAATTCCGCTCATGCCGCTTTCAGCGGCGAAATTTTTGGCTTCCCATATACCGGAAAACTCTCCCAGCAGCCGGTAGCCGATGAATAATTTGTACTTGCGCATGATTTTATCGTTTTTCCAGGTTGATAATCGGTGTGTTCTTTTGCAGCCATTCCTTCACGCTGTCCATGTTGTATTCGGATGTGATAACCGCCGTTCGGTCGTCGATTTCGGTGAAGCGCGTAGTTTCATACCCGTCGATCCACTGCTTCAGCGTGGCAACGCCCCACACCTGCGGGTCGTCCGAACATGGTGTTGAGCCGCCCGATACCCTCGCCGAAGGTTACGAGCAGCGTTTCATAGGAGATTTCCTTGTTTACTTCATTCGTTTTCATATTCTCGCTTTTTACGGGCGGCTTTTGCCGCCCCGAAATTTTTTAATCAGACAAGTTCCACTCTAACCCTGCTCATGTTCGCCCAGAACACGCCGTTGCAGTAGTAGCGTAGCCGTTATGCCAGTTGCTCCTGCGGCGTATCACGTCCTGCTCGGGTGGTCGTATCTCGATACTCGTGGTGTAGATGTTGTGTCCCACGGTAATGACGAGGTTGCACCTTGCCATATCTCGGAATGGGTTTTGAACCCGTTTTTCCCCTCGACGAGCGCAAGGGCCGTCTTGACTGCTTCCCGAACTTCCCAATCCCACTCCCCGAAGGGTTTGAGCGGGCGTGCCATGTAGCTTTTATAGATGATTTTCATTGTTATGTTTTTTTGTAGGGCGCTTTCGCCGCCCCGATTTTATAATTCGACAATCCTTTCCACTCTGCCGTACAACATGGAGCGTATGCTCGTCTTGTCCACGCCCTTATATTCCGTGTAATGCCCGTACTGCTTTACCACGAATGTTTTCAGTACATCGACAAAGTTGAAACGATACCCTAAAAGCAGAATGGAGTCCTTGAAATAGGTGTTATGGTTTACCTCACGGGTAATCCAGTCTTTCTCCTCACGGGTGAGCGTTCCCCCATCATTGAGCCGTTTGCGTAATATGTACGCTTTTGAGCCTGCAAGGCTTTCGAGTGCGGGAACGTCCCACGACACGAATTTATATGCTATTTGGTTCATTCTATTTTGTTTTTGCGGGCGGCTTTCGCCGCCCCGATTTTTATGCTGTCATTCGTTTCCGTATAAGGGACATGTTCCCCTTCATCAGTTTCAGTATTTGTCCGTGGTATGGGGTATTCTTGTTACACACGCCACGGCTCTGCACGACCTCCATGCGTTTTAGGGACACCTCTATCGTTTCGATACGTTTGCCGTCGATTGTGGCCGAGAGTATGAGCGAGTCGGCTTTCAGATAGTATTCGTTGGTAAACACGCAGTGGTGCATGGCCTCGCCCTCCTGCCGTATGGTTCAACGCTGTCCAATACCTTGATGCAGATTTCCCCATCGGAAAACTCCACGCCGAAAAACCGCCCTTTGGCTTCGACAAACGAGGCTTCCTGTTCCAACGCCTTGCGCCGTTCCTCCTGCCGCCGTTCCATTTGCATGTGCCGCCGTTTTTTTGCCATGTAGAGGTCATGCGCTGCGGGCAGGTCTGCGGGACACACGAAATGGGCGTTATGCAGGTCTTTCCCGAAAATCGCAGCAGGTCGATGTAGTCGCACCATTCCGTCGGTTTCCCGATAGCGTACCCGTTACGGATGGCGATACGGATGCCGGCCAATAGTCTGCGATATTGCGGGAGGAACGGGCGAAAAATCGCACGAGTGCCGTTTGTCCCGCTTTAAGCAGCGTTTCGGCCTTGTTCTCCGAGAGCAGCAGGTGGATAAGGTCGAAAGGGGTTACATCGGGGAGTTGTTTACCGTAGCCGCTTCGGCGCAGTTCGGGGATAAGCCGTTGCCGGGGATAGATGCGTGTGGGCGTGATGTTGTATTTCCCGTCGTTCTCCGCCCGCAGTTCCAATGCGCTCGACCAACTCCACCCGTGAACGAAGAAGCCCATCGGGCGCAGCCGTGCGAAGGTTGCGGAGCGTCCGTCGGGGGCAATCCACCGCTGTACGGCTTCGATATGGGTGTAAACGGGCGTCTGTCCCACTTTCGCCCAACACTCGATATAGACGAAGCGCAGGACTTGAAAACCCTTGCAGCGGGTTACGATACACAAATACTCGTAATCGTTGAACTTGCGGCGCAGGGTGGTTTCCACTTTCAGCGTGGTGTGGCAGTGCGGACACTCGCACCCTAACAGATTGTCCGTGAGTTCTCCGTTTTCGCTCTGCCACGTGTGGCCGCACTCGGTGCAGGTGATAAGTCCTTTCGGCGTGCGGCGTCCGATATGCTCGATGCAGTTCTTGTACCCCCATTCGATTTGTGCGGGGGTAAGCGGCGGCAGGTGTTTGCTTGCCGCCACGACGCTCTGTTGGAATTTTGTTCTCGGTTTCATAACTAAAATAGACTGGGCATTAGTTTGTTATCTTCGATTTTCTTGGGTTTGGACTTGGCTTTCGCCAACTTGGCGTAGGCTTCGCTCTCGGCCTTCCGTATGGCGTTCCGCCGTGCTCGCTTTTTCCTCCTCGGTCAGTTCGACGGTGTGATTGACCACTACCTTGCAACTGACGTTTGCCGATGTCGATGTCCTCCTCGTCGTAATAGTGGAGTGCCATAGAGTATATTTCCTCGTCGGCAAACCCGTTGCAACCGCTCTGCCGTACTTGGTTGATGATGAAAGTGCAGCAATCGTCAATGTTCTTTTTCGGGTTGGCGTATCGGGGTGCGAAAAGTTCGTCCTCCCGTGCCCGTGCGTCGAGATAGTTCTGTATCGTCAGTTTGAAATAATCTGTTCCTTGTGCCATGATTTTTTGGTATTGTGGGGCGGCGAGCGCCCCGTGTTCAACATTTATTCGTCCTTTCCGAGAAGCCGCCGCACCTCGTCCTCTTTGGTCTTTTGGAAAATCCATCCCGCTTTCTTCTGCCCGTCATGCGTCAGCCGTGCGTTGAAGCGTCCCCCGAGTGCGTGAAGGGCGTCCTTGACGGGCTTGGTGTCCCCGAATACGGCTATCGCCTTCTCGGAATAGTCCACGATGATAAACCCGCCTTGCACGCTCGTTTCAGTGCGTTCCGCCCGTTTTTCGTCTTTCGGCTCGGGCAGACATATATTCTCCTCGTTTCCTGCGATATATGCCAGCCTGTCGATGTACCCTTCACGGGTGTAGTGGGCCAGTTTGCAGACACTCCACCCGTATTTCGGACTTTTGCCGAGCGTGAAAACGGGATAGCGGTGTTCGTTCTTGGGGTCGTATTCGGAGAGGTGCGCCGTTTGCGGGAAATTGGCCGCCGCCTTTCTCAACTCCCCGAAGCCGTTGCGGGAGGTGGCCGAAAAGCCGAGAATGACGGTACGCACGCTTCGGGTGGTCGAACACTCGTAAGAGGGGTCAGTGTATTCCGTTTCGTTGAGTTCGGCGATGATTACGCCCTGCACCCCTTCGGGCATGATGCGGCGTAACCTCTGCGCCCCTATTTCCGCTATGCGGTCATGCTCGGCTTTCTCTTTGGCGGCGGCGATGGCCTGCGCCGTGGCTTGCTCTTCCGCCTGCCTCACGAGCAAAGCCACCTCGAAAGCGTCCATGAACTCGGGGTTCACGTCGTCGTAGTACCTGCCGATACCGAATGTTTGCGAGAGGGGTCGCAGAATGTCCGTTTGGCTGATTTCCTTTGTTTCGGTATCGACCATGTGGTACACGTAGCCACGGGCGGTGTGTTCCACCTTGTAAACGACGTAACGCTTTCTGCTCGCACCCGCACCGATACCGATGATAACCTGGTTTTCCTTGACTACCTGCACCGTGTGTCCGTGGTAGTCGCTCCGAATAATGAAATGTACTTTGTCATACCTGTAATAATTTAGAAGATGTGAGTGAATAGGAAATAGAAAAAGCCGGTTAGAGCCACGAGAG
>ENA-OQCS01000905-OQCS01000905.1-human-gut-metagenome-genome-assembly--contig:-NODE-905-length-16116-cov-1.728876_pt1 | contig 16116 bp, 29 predicted proteins | sample MGYA00242757_ERZ504575 | MGnify/ENA primary metagenome ERZ504575 (study PRJEB26092, sample SAMD00036297) | human gut metagenome | host: Homo sapiens | study: EMG produced TPA metagenomics assembly of...
GCTTATTTTTTTTATTGGAGAATATTTTATGGAAAGATTAATTATTAAAAAAATTTGTACTTGGAATAATGTCAACAAATTGTTATTTGATAGAAAATAATAATCATTCGATTCTAATTGATCCAGGGGATAAGGCTGAGCTACTTATAAAATTATTTAACACAAAATAATTTACAATTAACTGCTATCTTATTAACACATGGTCACTTTGATCATATTGGAGCTATAGATGAATTAGTAGAAAAATATAATTGCCCTGTTTATATTCATCAAGATGATTATAAAATGATTTACAATGATCAATTAAATTTATCTAACTATTACAGTGAATTAAAAATTAAATCTAAAGTAACAGCTGTTGATAAGGATATAGATATTGGTGATTTTCATTTTGAATTTTTACATTTGCCAGGACATACAATTGGTTCATGTTTTATCATCTTAAAAAATTACCATGTTATTTTTTCAGGAGATGTATTGTTTAAAAATGGAATTGGTAGATTTGATTTTCCAACATCATCTTCAACAGACACAAGAAATAGTATAAAAAAAATTAAAGAAATAAAAGATGATTATGAAATATATCCTGGACACGGTGAATTGACAACTTTAATACAAGAAAAATTAAATAATCCATATCTTCAGTAGAATAACAATTTATTCTACTTTTTTTATAACATTTTTTTCTTTATCCAATTCAAGATAAAATGTGATATTGAGTTTATATCGATCATTTTTTAATCTTGTTTCTATTAAAAAATAATCTCCCATATCATCAACAGTATACGAAATTGTGTAATTTTCAAGTTCTAAATAATTACTTAATAAAATGCTATTTTGATTTTCATATTTATAATTTGCAATAAGTATGTTTTTAAGTAGTCTTATATCATTCGTTTGTTTTATAGATTGAAAACCTCGACTATTTAGAATTGTCAAATGACATAATGAAAATATATTAAGAGAAAGCATGAGCAATAAAATAAGGGTGATTTGTAGAACATTTCCGTTATTCTTCTTTTTTTTTCATAATCACTACCTACAATAAATTGATATTCTTTATTATTACTCATTAAATTTATTTTGATAAATCCATTCGTATTTTCAAAATATACAGAATCAATGTCATGATATAAAATATGGTGTCCAGGTGTAATAACGAGTCGTTTGTTTTGTAGTATTATTTTATGAGAATCGTCATTTTCATCGAGAAAACTTAAACTATCACCATATTCTATATTTTTAGCCGTTATAAGTTCATTACTAAGTGAAAATATTGCATTTTCTAGCGATGTATCGATATATTTTGATTGATTAGAAATTTTTAAAACTTTCACTAGTAATGAACAGTTTAAAACAATAAGTAATGTGATAGATAAACTCAATAATACTTCGACTAATGTAAAGCCTTTTTTAGACATGTCTCTATTCCTTCATCTAAATTAAGTGTATATTCTATTTGTTGTTTCTCTGACTGATAAGTTTCGTATTCTTGATTGACTTTGATGTTTGTTTTTGAATTTGTTACATATAAAGACACTAATAGAATAATAACAGTAGTAAAGATACTAAAAGCAAAAAGACTTTCAATCAAAGTAAAACCTTTTTTATTTAAACTCATAATCACCAGCTCCAAGATGAAAAATAAGGGTATATTTCTTTTTGGGTGCAATGAGATCAATATGATTTGCTTGATTTATATTGCCATCTTTATTGAAATATATTTCTTTAATATTATTGAAAAAATAATTATTAGGTAAAACTACTTTGTATTTTTTTTGATGATCAATAAAAGATATTTCTTGTTTTGATACAATTAAGCTAACTTTTCATGACTAATTATTGCCTTACTTTTAGCCTGATTAATAATCATTCCTATTTGTTTTTTTACACATTCATCCGTTATATAAATTGTTTTTGTATTCATAAAAGGGAATGAAAGTACTGACAATGTTAATATAATAGATATTACTAACAACATTTCAATCAAAGTAAATCCTTTATTTTGAAACATAGCTTCACCATCACTTATTCTTATGGCAAGTCCTGAAGGACAAACAGCTTGTTTTTCCTTTAAATAAGGATGGCTGCCAGAAGTTAATTGAGAGATACTAGTTGGTAATTCTCCATGCTCGATTTCGTACAAAATGATTTGTGAGTTAACAACTTCAATTTGTGCATCACAACTTTTTCTTTTACTAAACGATTTTTACTTGTAACATTTGGAATAACAAGCAGTAAAATAACTAGTATTACAGAAATACAAAAAATCATTTCAATGAGTGTAAAACCTTTTTTTATTAGAATTCATAATCCTTATAATCCTCCTTTTTATAAATTTGAGACAACATTCATCATAGGAATTATTATTGAAACATACACAACAATTACAAATGTAGCAACAAAACCATAAATCAATGGAACTATGATTTTTATAAATTTAGAAACAAATTGATTTAATTGCATAAATGTAAGTTGGATATAATTTTCTAAACTTTGGTTTTCATGACTATTTTGAATAATAGATATAAATTTTTTAAAATCATCTGAAAAATAAGGGAAATCATTAACTGCTAAATTAAAATCATGACCATTTACAATTAAACGATAAAGTTCATAAACAATCATTTTAATATCACTATCAGTTATTTTATCATATAAAGTTTCAATAATGGATGTTGTATCATAGTGCTGTATGAGTAATTCATTATAATAAATTGCAAACTTTAACGAATAATACTTACAAATCAATTTTTTAATAAAATGTGTGTGATTAATCAAAAAATCTATCTGATTGAATTTTTGTTTTGCAATGCTTTGATAGATAAATATCATTAAAATAATATTTATTATAGTAATTAGTGTTAAAAAAACAGGAATTGCATGTAATAATACAAATAGACATTGAATAATAAATGATTTTTGAATATCGAAATCGTTAAATAAAATTTCAACCTGTGGTAATAAGTAAAAAACAGTAAAAAATAGAAAAAAACAGATAAAGAAAATAAGCAAATATAATTGGATATGCCAATTTTTTTAAAAAATAATTTTATTAACTCATCTCTTTTTTTTGCAAATTTCAATTTGACTTTTTTTAATGCAGTTTCTAATGTGAATTCATTTTTAAAAAATGAATAATATTCTTTAAATAGAGTAGGAAAGGGAAGCATTATAAAAATTTTCGTCAAGAGAAAGACCTTGATTTAAATAGTTCTTTATTTCCTTTACTTCTTTTTCATAGTTAAGCAAACTGCAAAATCAAGCGTTTCTTGTAATGAATATCCTTGATTAAAGAAAAAATAAGTAGATCAATAAAATTAAGTAATTTATTTTCATTTAAAACACCTACATTTTTTAATGTGCATGCAGCTTTCGAAAAATCATAGTAATCTATTTTCTTTCGATCAAAATATTTTAATAAGTTTTTTTGATCAATGTATTCACTTAAAATAAATACTTCTTTTTTATCGTTAAAACGCATTTTTTGTGTCATGATACCAAGAAGAACATCTTCTAAATCAAGAGATGAAATGTTTAAGTTTTCTAATCTTTTAATCGTATTTATACAATTACTTGCATGAATAGTTGTTAGTACAAGATGTCCAGTTAAAGCACATGTAAGTGCTAATTGAGCTGTCTTTTCATCACGTACTTCACCGACCATTATGACATCTGGGTCATGTCTTAATATTTGTTTTAACGATTCATGATAGCTGATACCTTTTCTGTCATCAATTTCAATTTGCAAACAATAATCTTTATTGATTTCAATAGGATCCTCTAGTGTAATAATATTTTTTTTTATACATCTTATTAATTGCATCTAAAATCGCATATAATGTTGTAGATTTCCCAGAGCCAGTTGCACCACTTATTACAAATAATCCGCTATCCTTTTGAACAATCTGTTTCAAAAATTGATAAACATGAATATCTTTACTAATATTTTCTAATGATAATTTTTGATGATTATTTAGGATACGAATAACAATGGAATCCATATCTTTTCCAATAAGTGAGGAAATTCTTAAGTTATATTTTTTATTATTTAAAACATACACATAATGTCCTGTTTGAGGTTTACGGTAATAATTTAAATCAATTTTAGAAATGAAACGAATATAATTCATTAATTGAATAATATTTGTTTTTTCATAGGTTTCATAAGTAAGTAAGTTCCCCACAAATCCTAAATTTAATCACTCCTTTCTCTGTACATTGTAAATGAATATCACTTACATTTTTTTAATAGCTTGATAAATAATCTGTTCAAATAGTTCCTCCATAAAAATCCTCCTATTATTATATAGACAATTTATTCTTAAATTTCTTTTTTTTAAGTTGATTTTTTTCAAAAAATATAAATAGTAAGAATATCGATTGTAAAAATAAAAAAACTATTCCATTCATAATAATTTTTTGTTACAATCAACAAGGATATTATTAAAAAGGAGATTATTATGATTAACGTTAGTGATTTAAAACCAGGTGTTACTTTTCAAATGGATGGAAATTTATTTGTAGTATTAGATTATTCTCATAATAAAACTGCTAGAGCAGCAGCAAATATTAAAGTTAAAATGAAAAACTTACGTACTGGATCTACTACTGAAATGACATTCGGTGGAAATGATAAAGTAAAAAGAGCACAAATCGATAAAAAAGAAATGCAATACTTGTATAATACAGGGGATGCATTTGTATTTATGGATGGAGAAACATATGAACAAATTGAAATTCCAGCTGAAAATTTAGAATGGGAAAAGAATTTCTTAAAAGAAAGTGATACAGCAACGATTAGAAGTTTTGAAGGTGAAGTATTAGGTGTACAATTACCTGATAAAGTTACTTTACAAATTACTGAAGCAGAACAAGCGGTTAAAGGAGATACAACAACTGGAGCAACAAAAAATGCTGTTTTAGAAACTGGATTCCAAATCAAAGTCCCTTTATTTATTAATGAAGGAGAAATGGTCGTTATTTCAACTGCTGAAGGAAAATATTCAGGCAGAGCTTAGCACTAGGACAAAACCTAGTGTTTTTTCATATTCTAAAACGTGATTGCATACAGTAGGTAATGAGGGGATGTTCATGAATAAACAAGCTATAACATTTTTATCATTATTTACATTGATTCTTGTTTTATCAATTTATTATTTATTAGTACCACCAATTGATCAAGGTAACACAGTCTCAAAAAAATCATTAAGTAGAATAGAAATTTTGCAAAGTGAACTCAATAAAAATCATGAAAATAAAATTAATGACAATAATACGGTAATTGCATCTTCAAAAGCATCTGAAAAAGAAATTTCAACAGCACTTACTTCTAATGAAAAAACAAAAACAATTATAAAAAATGAAAAAGATATCTGTCAGTTATTAACTGATAAAGGGTATAAAGAATGTTTTTGTGAGATTGATGGTGGACACATGAAAGTAGTTGTAAAATTAAAAGATGCAACTTCGAAAGATGCTAATAAAATCATCAAGCATATTCATAATAAATATAATGGATATATCATTGAAGTTAAATTTGTTGAAGACTAATGATACTTCTAACTTGAATAATCAATGATTTTTAGATAAAATAAAGTATAGAGATATAAAGGAGTAATTTTATGGAATACTATACAGTAGAAAAGAAAAATAATTTAGGTGAACAATATATTGAATTATCTGTTTTTCAAGCAATTACTAATCATGAAGTGAGTAAAATAAACGGGATTGATTTTGATGGTGGAAAAATTCTGTAAATATTGAAATCAATGATCATAATCAAGTAATCATCGGTATTGACATTGTCATTGATTATGGGCTTAATGTTGGAAAAGTTGTTAGTGAAATTCAAAATGAGTTGTAAATGCTATTGATAGATATATTGGCTTTAGAAATGTTAAAGTGAATGTTAATGTCAATAAAATTAAATTCTAGGGATTGTCTAGCAATTCCTTTTTTATTGTGTTTATTTTATTTAATTTCGTAAGAAACTATGATAGAATATGAATATATTTTGGAAGGAAATGTGTATGGAAAAAGTAAGAAAAAAATTAATTAGAGAAAAAGCTGTTATTGCAGTTTACCAATATCTTTTAACAAATTCAACAGAAGAAGAAATTATGAATTATTTAAACGAATGTTATAAACCAAGAATGGATGAAAGAGAAATTGAACTTTGTAAAGAAATTGTTTTCAATACAATTGAACGTATTGATGAATATGTGCCTCTTATTGAAAAGAATTTGAAAAAATCATGGTCAATTGATCGTCTTTCTATGATGGAAAAAGCAATTCTTTATGTAGCTATTTATGAACGAAATGAAGTTCTAAAGAAATTTCAATTAATCAAGCAGTTGAATTAGCAAAAAAATACTGTGATGAAGATGCTTATAAATTTATTAATGGAGTTTTAGGTGCCATTGGATAAAAAATATATAACAGTTTCTGCTTTAAATAACTATTTAAAGCGAAAAATAGATGTTGATATGCAATTACAGCATGTCTTCATCAAAGGTGAAATATCTAATTTTAAAAGAAATATGAGTTCTGGTCATTTGTATTTTACACTAAAAGATGGTAAATCACATATTAGTGCGATTATGTATAAAGGATTTGCTGAACAATTAAATTTTGATGTAAAAAATGGTGATTCAGTTTTAATAGAAGCAACTGTTTCTGTTTATGCAGTTACAGGATATAATCAATTAATAGTTAAAAATATTGAACCTGATGGAGTAGGTTCATTATTTTTAAAATTTGAGAATTTGAAAAAATCATTACTACAAGAAGGTTTGTTTGATGAAAAATATAAAAAAAATATTCCTTCTTACCCTAGCAAAATTGCTGTTTTATCAGCATATCCTAGTGCTGCATTAATGGATGTAATGCGTACTTTAAAAAAACGTTTTCCTGTGTGTAGAGTTATCATTTTTCCTATACCTGTACAGGGAAAGACGCATATTTGAAAATTATTTCAACTTTGAAATTCGTAGATGAACTTCACTTTAATACCATTATTTTGGCACGAGGTGGTGGCTCGTTAGAGGATTTATGGAATTTTAATGAAGAAGCATTAGCAAGAACAATTTTTGAATTAAAAACACCTATTATTTGTGGAATAGGGCATGAAATAGATTTTACAATATGTGATTATGTATGTGATTTAAGAGCGTTAACACCTACCTATGCAGCTATTGAAGCCACACCTAATATAGAAGATATGTATAAGCATTTATCAATGTTAGATGGTCTTTTAAAATCAAATATGAAGTATAAAATTGAAACATTGAATACAAGATTAAATCGCTTAACACACTTTTATTTATTTAAAAATCCTGAAAAACTATATGGTGATCACTTACAATATGTTTCTTATTTACAAGATAAAATTTCTAATTTCATGGAAAAACGTTTAAATAATAATATGGTTATTTATACAAAACTTAATTACAATTACAATCTCAAAATAAAGTATTTGTAAGTCATTATCAACAAAAGATTCAAACATATGAAATTATTAAAAATAAAATTTTCATAATAAACTTAAAGCCAATCAAAATAACTTAAGTATGCTGATTTCTAAATTAAATGCATTAAGTCCTTTACAAACGTTAGAAAGGGGCTATGCTTTAGTAAAAAAAGAAAATCAATATGTTTCAAGTATAGATGATTTAAATAATGAAGATAATGTTTCTATCTATTTAAAAGACGGTTACGTTAAAGCAACGATTCATAAGGAGTAATGTATATGGAAAAAATGACATTCGAACAGGCAATAAAACGATTAGAAGAAATTGTCGATTTATTAGAAAATAACGAAACATCTTTAGATGATAGTGTTGAACTTTTTCAAGAAGGCGTACAGCTTTCTCAATATTGTTCAAAAAAATTAGGAAATGTAGAAAATAAAGTTTCTAAAATACTTATTGATGGTCAATTAGAAGATTTTGATGTAGAGGTAGAAAATAATGAATAATGTTATAAATGAAATTAATCAAAGACTTGAAAATATTTTATCTCAATATCCTGATAGTAAGGTTAAGGAAGCTATGTATTATTCTTTAAAAGCAGGGGGAAAGCGAATTAGACCATTAATTGTTTTACAAGTGATTAGAGCATATGGTCTTGATTATAGAAAGTATATTGATATTGCTTGTGCATTAGAAATGATACACACTTATTCATTGATCCATGATGATTTACCTGGAATGGACAATGATGATTTAAGACGTGGAAAACCAACATGTCATAAACAATTTGGTGAAGCAACAGCAATTTTAGCAGGAGATGGTCTTCTTAATGAAGCAGTAAACATCATTTTACAAACCAATCTAGATGATTCATTAAAACTTTCACTTGTTTCTTGTTTATATACATCAAGTGGTATAAACGGGATGATTTTAGGACAAGAATATGATATTGAAAATGAAGGTAAAAAGCTTTCAAAAGAAACATTAGATAAAATTCACCATTATAAAACAGGAAAATTATTATCTTGTGCCTTTCAAATGGGGGCTTTAATTGCCTCACCAAACGATTTAGAAATTTTAAAACAAATAGGTTATAAAATTGGCTTAGCATTTCAAATTCAAGACGATATTTTAGATGTGACATCTGATGCCAAAACATTGGGTAAAAATACAGGAAGTGACGAAGCAAATCATAAAGAAACTTATGTTACACTTTTAGGAATTGAAAATTCTCAAAAAGAAGTTGATTTACTATTTAATGAAGCTCAGCAACTTGTATATTCTTTAACACTAAATCATGGATTGATTTTGGAAATTATTGAAAAATTATGGAAAAGAGTGAGATAAATGGATTTAACAAAAATTAAAGGTCCTTCTTTTTTAAAAGAATTAACAGAAAAGGAATTGAATGACTTAGCAAAGGATATTCGCCAATTTATTATTGAATCTGTTTCTCAAACAGGTGGACATTTATCAAGTAATTTAGGAATTGTTGAATTAACTATTGCTTTGCATTATGTGTTTAACTCACCTGAAGATAAAATATTTTTTGATGTAGGACATCAATGTTATGTTCATAAAATTTTAACAGGACGTGCAAAAGATTTTACACATTTAAGAAAATTCAATGGTTTATCAGGCTTTCAAAAACGTTGTGAAAGTAAACATGATGTTTGGGAGGCTGGTCATTCTTCTACAGCTCTTTCGGCAGCTGTAGCAATGGCAATCGCAAGAGACTTAAATAAAGAAAGTTTTAGCATTGTTCCTGTAGTAGGCGATGGAGCTATTGTAGGCGGCGAATCTTTAGAAGCTTTAAATCATCTTGGTTCAATTAATAATAAAGTAATTTTAATTTTAAATGATAATCAAATGTCAATCTCTAAAAGCATAGGTGGTATGAACAACTTTCTAAATAATGTGCGTATGTCTAATACATATAATAAAATGAAAGATGACTATCGTTCGATTTTACAACATGGGAAATTAGGAGAAGGTGTTTATAAAGCTACAAAATTATATTAAAGACTTTGTAAAAAGAGGTTTTATAAATGATACTATTTTTGAAGACTTTGGTATTGATTATTTAGGTCCGGTGGATGGACATAATATTGTTGAATTGATAAGAGTATTGCAACTTGCACAAAAGAATAAAAAGAGTGTCGTTGTACATGTTGTTACTGAAAAAGGAAAAGGTTATTCATTTGCTGAAAATGATCAAGAAGGTAAATGGCATGGAACTCCACCATTTAATGTAAAAAATGGCCGTGTGCTTTCTTCTGGAAATCCTTCAAAAAAATCATGGTCGGAAATTATATCTGATCAGGTTTTACAATGGATGAAAATTGATAAGGATATTGTTTCAATTACTCCTGCAATGATTAAAGGATCTGCAATGAATACTTTATTTAAAGTATTCCCAGAAAGATGTTTTGATGTAGGAATTGCTGAAGAGCATGCTCTTACTTTTACAGCAGGTTTATCTATTTCTCAAAAAAAACCTTTTATTTCTGTCTACTCTTCTTTTTTACAAAGAGCTTATGATCAAATTAATCATGATATTGCTAGAATGGATTTACCATGTCTTTGCAGTATTGATCGTGCAGGTATTGTAGGAGAAGATGGCCCAACGCATCATGGGGTATTTGATGTAAGTATTTTATCACCTATTCCTAACATCGTTCTTTTTGCTCCTAAAGATGCTAGAGAACTTCGTCAATTTGTAAATACAGCATTTCATAATTTTAATAAACCTTATTTTATTAGAATACCTAGAGGAAGTATCGATGATATAAAAGTTGATTATAATAATCAATTAGAATTAGGTACCTGGACTATTGAATCTTGCAAAGATGACTATAAAATGACTTTAATTTGTTATGGTGATAATGTTGAAAAGATAAAAACAATAATCAAAATTAACATTTAAATATTAGAATTATAAATGCGAGATTTATTAAGCCTATAGATGAAGATATGGTACATAAAATATTTACTGAAAATGATAAACCGATTCTTGTATATGAAACTATTTTAAAAACAGGATCATTAGGTTCGATATTATTGACTTATTGTAATGAAAAACATATTTTAAGAACTTTTGAACATATTGCACTTGCAGATCATTATTCAAAGCAAGGATCTGTACAAGAAATATATGATGATGAAAAAATTGATTTAGATACTGTTATAAATAAATGTGAGGAATTAATGAATGGAAAAAAAGAGAATTGATGTATTACTAGTAGAACAAGGATTCTTTGATTCGCGTGAAAAAGCAAAACGTGCTGTTATGGCTGGAATAGTTCATAATGATCATGAAATTATTGATAAACCTGGCACAAAAGTTCCTGTAGATATGGAGCTTTTTGTAAAGGGAACGGTTATGCCCTATGTTTCTAGAGGTGGTTTAAAATTAGAAAAAGCACTAAAAATATTTGATATTTCAATGCAAAATCGTGTTATGGTTGATATTGGTTCTTCAACAGGAGGATTTACAGATTGTGCTCTTCAAAATGGTGCACAATGTGTTTATGCTGTAGATGTAGGTACGAATCAACTTGTTTGGAAATTAAGAAATGATCCACGAGTTATTGTTAAAGAAAAAACGAATTTTAGGTATGCTACCCGTGATTTGTTTGAAAATGGGATACCTAATATTGCAACGATTGATGTTTCTTTTATTTCTTTGAAACATATTTTTATTCCTCTTAAAGATATATTAAATGAAAATGATGATATTGTAGCGTTGATCAAGCCTCAATTTGAAGCAGGAAAAGATGAAGTTGGGAAAAAGGGAATTGTAAAAGATCCTAAAACACATTTAAAGGTTATTGAAAATGTCATTGCGTATGCAAATGAATGTCATTTGAGCTTACAAGCATTGTCTTTTTCTCCAATTACCGGTGGAGAAGGTAATATTGAGTTTTTAGCTCATTTTAAGTTGGTGGAGTAAATAATCCTATTGATATTGAAAATGTTGTAAATGAAGCACATATTTGTTTTAAAGGGTAAAGGATGGGTGATACTATGATAGAAGTTTATATATAGAAAATTTTGCAATCATTGATCAAGTTCAAATAGACTTTCAATCAGGAATGACAGTTTTAACTGGAGAAACAGGGGCAGGGAAATCAATTATCATTGATGCTATTGGTCAATTGATAGGTCAACGTAGTCAACCATCATTTGTAAAAATGGAGCTGATTATGCATTTATTGAAGGTGTTTTTTCTTCTAATAAAGAAATAGATAAAATTTTATTGGATAATAATTTCCCCATTGATGAGCATCTTGTTATTTCAAAAAAAAATTAATCGCGATGGTAAATCAGCAATCAAAATTAATTATCGTAATTCTAGTCAATTATTATTGAAAAAATAATGTCACAAATTGTAGACATACATTCTCAATTTGAAACACATCAATTATTTAATGAATCCTATCATTTAAAGCTATTAGATAATTTTATTGGAAATGAATTAACTGATTTAAAAAAAGAATACCTTACTCTTTATCAAACGTATAAAAATCTAAATCAAAAATATCTTTCTTTAACAAAAGAAGAATTAACTGATGAACAATTAGATTTTATTTAGCTCAATTAGAAGAAATAGAAGAATTAGATTTAGAAAATTTTGATGAAGAAGAGTTTTTAAAAGAGAGAAATAATCTATTAAATTATGAAAAAATTCTCAACATATTAAAAACTATAAAGCATTAATGGATTCTTCAAAAGGAATAATGGATCTCTTCAAACAAAGTTTAAACGAACTTTCATATCTCGAAATTGATGATATTAAGCACAATTATGATCAACTATATGATCTTTATTATACAGTAGATGGTATAAATCAAGATATTTATGATCAATTTTCTCAATCATACTTTAGTGAAGAACATTATAATGAAGTGCAAGAAACCTTTTTCAAATTAAACAAGCTTAAACGTAAATATGGCCAAACAATTGATGCTATTATTGATTTTAAAAATAGTTTAATAGAAAAAATAGAATTATTCAAAAATAGAGATCAAATGATTGAAAATATCAATTTAAAACTTAAAGAAACAGAAAATCAATTGATTTACTATGCTAAAAAAATTTCTATTTTAAGAAAAAATAAAGCATTAGAATTAGAAAAAGAAGTAAAATATATTTTAAATCAAATGTATCTTCAACAAGTTCAATTTAAATTGATTTTCAAATTAATGATTTAAATGATAACGGAATAGATAATGTTAAAATTGTTGTTTCAACAATAGTGGTCAACCACTTCAACCACTTCAAAAAATTGCTTCGGGTGGAGAATTATCACGTATTATGCTAGCAATTAAAGCTGTTTCACAAAATTCAAAAGATGGTGGTACAATCATCTTTGATGAAGCAGATACAGGAGTCAGTGGTAAGTTGCTGAAAGCATTGGGCACGTTATGAAAAAAAATCTCAAAAAAACAACAAGTTATTTGTATTACACATTTAGCTCAAGTCGCATGTTTTGCTAATAACCATTTGTTTATTGAAAAAGAGCAAATGGATAACACAAGTAAAGTACATGTAAGATTACTTAATGAAAAAGAAAGTGTTTATGAATTAGCTAAAATGATTTCTGGTAAAGAAATTACACAACAATCTATAGACCTGCAAAAAAAATTGAAAGAAATATGTGTATAAAATTAAAGCATAGATACCAAAATATGTTGTAGCAAAAAAAAGCTACAGGAGGTATCTATGCTTTTTTAAAAAGCTTAAAATATCCTTCTATACCTGTTGTCTATCTATTATATTAATGATAGTACCTATTAATGCAATTGATGTTTTAATTGGAGGAGAATCTGTTGGAATAATATTAAATTATGATGGTGTTTGCATTACTGGTTTCTATAAAATAAAAGTTGACAATGAAATTATTGATCCATCTAATTATTTTGAAATCAATGATATTATTACCAGTGTTGAAAAGAAAAATGTTAAAACAATTGATGATTTAACAAATATAATAAAAAATTGCAATACAAGTAATTTAGAATTCACAATAAAAAGGGCATCGAATATTTATCATAAAACTATGAAAATTTATAAAAATAATGCTGAATTTAGTACAGGGTTATATGTAAAAGATTGTGCTAAAGGAATAGGAACTGTTACCTATTATCAATTAAATACAGGCAAATTCGCTTGTTTGGGGCACAATATGGTTGATGATGATCTTAATATAAGTGATGGTTCACTGTATTCTGCTTCCATAAAAGGTATAAAGAAAACCGAGTCATACAATATAGGTCAAAAAATTGGTAATATTGATAATCAATCTATAGGTGAGATAGAAAAAATAATAATTTTGGCGTTTATGGGAAAATTAATAATCTTCCAAATAAAAATGTTTATAAAACTGCTACCATAGATGAAGTTAAATTAGGAGATGCCTATTTTCTTACGGTTTTAAATGAAAATAATGTAGAAAAATGTAAGATAAAAATTACTGATCTATTAAAACAAGATAAACCTATGGAAAAAGGAATAAAATTTATTGTTACAGATCAAAAAATCATAGAACAATGTCATGGTATTATTCAAGGTATGAGTGGTTCTCCGATCATTCAAAATAACAAATTAATAGGTTGTGTTACACATGCAAGTAAATCAGAGATATTGGAAGGGTATGGCATGTATATACAATGGATGATAGATAACGAATAAAAGCCATGTTTTTGACATGCTTTTATAAAAAATAATACTAATTTTATCTTATTTTTAACAAAACATGTAATAATTTGTATTTCTTATTTTTCTAAAATTCGACAAATAATAAAAAATACTTAAGAAAAATGTAGATATATTTTTAAAATTACTAAATATTAGTTATTAAATTTATAAATTTATGTTAATTTTTATCTAAAATCTAAACATAAATTGGAATACTTTATATAATATGGTTGTTGGTAGTGGATGGGAGGTAATTATGGAAAAAAAAGAAAATCTTTATTATTGTGGAAATCATGAGCTGTTAGAAGGTATAGCACAACAATTTGAAAAATTTTCCAATTATCAAATTGTAGGTACTGCTAATAGTGCAGGTGATGCAATTACTTTTTTTAAAACAAACAATTGTGATTTATTAGTTATTGATCTGATGCTCACTGATATTGATGGTGTCGGAGTATTAGAGAAAGTGAGGGAAGTCAATAAAAATGCTTATCAAAAAGTTGTATGTATTACAAGTTTTACTAGTCCATTGATAAGTAATGCACTAGAAAAATTAAATGTAAGCTATTGTTTTAAAATTCCTTTTGATTTTAATTATTTTATGGATGTTATTAAACGCGTTTTTCAGATGAGACAAAAATCAATGAGACTCATGTTAATGAAACTGAATTCAAAAAGTTAAAATCGAAAATGAAATCACAGAAATTTTACATGAAGTGGGTATTCCTGCTCATATAAAAGGATATATGTATTTAAGAACAGCAATTATGAAACATATGATAATATTGATATTTAGGTCAAGTAACGAAGTACTATATCCAGAAATTGCAAGAAATTATAATACCACTTCTTCAAGAGTAGAAAGAGCTATCCGACATGCAATCGAAGTTGCATGGAATAGAGGAAATACTGAGGCCATTGATGATATCTTTGGATACACAGTATCTGCTTCCAAATCTAAACCAACAAATTCTGAATTTATTGCAATGATTGCCGATAAATTGAGATTAGCACATAAAACAGCATTAGTAAATAAAGGGCACTATTTATAATTAAAATATGTTACAATATTGCTAAGGGAGTGAGCTGCTATATGCAAATTATATTTCATATAGATTTAAATGCATTTTATGCAAGTGCCGAAATGGCAAATGATTCTTCTTTGGAAGGAAAACCTTTAGTAATATCTGGAAATAATAGGCGTGCGATTGTTTCTACTGCTTCATATGAAGCAAGAAAATATGGAATCCATTCTGCAATGCCATTATTTCAAGCTAAACAATTATGTAAAAATTTAATCATAAAACCCGTAAATTTTGATTTATATAGACGTTTATCAAGTCAATTTTTTGAATTGATTTCAACATATAGTCCTTTGTTAGAAATAGCAAGTATTGATGAATGTTATGTTGATTTTTCTAATTACATTATCGAACATAATATTCATCCTTACAAACTTGCAAAAATCATTCAAAATGATGTTTTAAATACATTAAACTAAAATGTTCTATTGGAATTGCTCCTAATAAATTTATGGCTAAAATGGCTAGTGATATGAAAAAACCAATGGGTATTACCATTTTAAATAAATCTAATTATAAACAATTACTTTGGCCCCTTGATGTTTCTGAAATGTTTGGAATCGGTAAAAAACTGCACCTAAACTCAAAGAAATGGGCATTTTAACTATTGGAGATGTAGCTAATTATGATAACTATAATAAATTACGTCAGATTATTGGGAAAAATGCACTTCTATTATATAGAAAAGCCAATGGAATAGATATTTCTAAAGTAAATACTGAAAAAACGAATTAAAATCTGTAGGTAATTCAACAACCTTACAATATGATACAAATGATATAGAGACTATTTATGAAACTTACGTATATTATGTTCTAGAGTTTCATTTAGAGCAAAAAAGAAATTTGATTGGCAATTCGATC
>ENA-OQCS01000907-OQCS01000907.1-human-gut-metagenome-genome-assembly--contig:-NODE-907-length-16093-cov-1.948202_pt1 | contig 16093 bp, 25 predicted proteins | sample MGYA00242757_ERZ504575 | MGnify/ENA primary metagenome ERZ504575 (study PRJEB26092, sample SAMD00036297) | human gut metagenome | host: Homo sapiens | study: EMG produced TPA metagenomics assembly of...
AGCCACTTTCTCGATGTAGCGGATGCTCTTGTGATTGTGGCCCACGCAATATTCAATCAGATATTCGATCAGTCAGCAGACATGCCAAGGCCATCATAGAAGAAAAGCATCTTTGAATTTCTGTAGGTGAAAGTGTTTTGCCAAGATATTGTTCGGCTACATAAAGAAGCTGGATGATATCTTCGTTTTGTTTCAGTTCATTTACACGGTCCGGAGTAAGTGCTTCTGTACGGACAACAGGCTGGTCCTTCGGCTGTTCGGAAGTAACGGAAATCTCATCCTGCACGGCATCCGTCGGACTGGAAGGAGCTACAGGAGTGAGAAGAGAAATTCCGCAAAGCTTATTATTGTCTGTGAAATCAAGAGTAAGAAGCTGCTGTTTGGCCCAGTATTTCAGTGCACGGAGAATATCTCTCTCGGTGCAGAGAAGACGGTCTGCCATCTGCTCCAGACTGAAAGAAACCGGAGCACTGGAAAGTGCACGCAAAAGGTAGATATATACTTTTACAAACTCTCCATTAGCTTCCGGCATATAATTATCAATAAATGTGTTCGATAAGATCGTAACCTCCGGGAGGGAGGCATTATGTAATGTGATCATTGCCATGAAATATCGCTCACTTTCCGATGCTGTTCATTTCATCAGGATATTACCTGTGAACAGTTATGACTTTTCCGCAATAATGCGGCTGTTTTGGAACACTTGGATTATAGCACAACATTTTTTCAAATGAGAATAGGCGATTTTTTCTGACAGAGGATTTTCCACAAATGAAATGTGGATAATGTGGATAATGTGGAAAGTACATGGAGGATAAAATTATGTGCAACCGCGAAAAATGGCGAAATTTCGTATATTATCGCAAAAAATATGAAAAATCGACAAAATATTATGTGAACCAGTTTTGCATAAAAATCCACATGCCATACGCATATAAAAATGTGTATAAACATGTGGATAATGTGGATAACTTATTTGCCAAGGAGCTGTTCGCCAATATTTACAACGTCTCCGGCGCCCATAGTTATCAACAGGTCGCCCTGTGTACAATTTCTAATAAAAAGTTTTCAATCTCGTCGAAGGTCGGGAAGTATTCACATGGAGTACCGAGTTCGACGATTTTTTCCTGCAGATTTCTGGAAGAAATGCCAAGATTATCCGTTTCACGTGCAGCATAGATATCAGCCAGTACGACGTGATCTGCAAGGGTAAGAGCTTTGGCAAATTCCGGAAGAAGGGCTTTGGTACGTGTATAAGTATGAGGCTGGAATACACACCAGATCTTCTTATGTGGATAATTTTTGGCTGCGTGAAGGGTGGCTTCAATCTCTGTCGGATGATGCGCATAATCATCAATGATCGTTACATCGCCAATTTTGCCTTTATACTGGAATCTGCGGTCTGTACCGCCGAAATCTTTCAGACCATCAAAGATCACTTCTGTAGACAGGTCAAGAAGCTGTCCTGCAGCGATAGATGCCAGAGCATTGGATACATTATGAATGCCAGGCACTTTCAGAGAACATGTGCCCAGGTCTTCTCCGTTGTGAAGAACATGGAAGGTTGCATGGCCAAGTTCGTCATAAGTAATGTCTGTGGCTGTGTATTCAGCATCGTGTTCCAGACCGTAGGTGATCACTTTACATGGAAGATTTTCTGTGATCATTTCGTATTTTGGTGTATCTGCATTAATGATGAGTGCACCTTCTGCCGGGAGAAGTTCTGCAAATTTGCGGAAGGAATGACGGATATCATCAATATCTTTGAAGAAATCAAGATGATCCGCATCAATATTCAGAATGATCCCGATGGTTGGGAAAAAGCTCAGGAAGCTGTTGGTATATTCGCATGCTTCTGTCAGGAAGGTTTCAGACTGTCCAACACGGATATTACCGCCGATTGCAGGCAGGATACCGCCTACACTGATGGTCGGGTCACATTCACCTTTGAGAAGAATGTGAGAAAGCATGGATGTGGTCGTGGTTTTGCCATGTGTTCCGGCAACTGCGATGGAAGTATCATAGTTGCGCATGATCTGACCAAGAAGCTGCGCTCTGGTCAGCATCGGAATGCCTTTTTCTTTTGCACATGCAATTCCGGGTTATCCGGGTGAATAGCTGCTGTATAGACAACCACCTGAACAGCATCGGAAATATTGGAGGCGCGCTGACCATAGTAAATTTTCGCACCTTTGCTTTCCAGAAGACTGGTCAGAGGGCTTTTTTTTGGAATCAGAACCGGAAATTGTAAAACCTTCTTCAAGAAGAATTTCAGCCAGTCCACTCATACTGATGCCGCCGATACCAATGAAATGGATGGAGAGCGGTTTATGAAAGTCTATCTGATACATAATAAAAATCTCCTTATCTTTAATGCTTTTTATTATACCTCTGTCAGATAAAAATGAAAAGTGTTACTTTTTATGAGAACAATGTGCAAATATGCCAATATAATAGAAGAATAATTGTGCAAAACATACATAAAAAGTACTGCATTGTTTTTCTGAAGTAAAAAAAACGTGTGCAAAAAATATAAAAAACAGAAGAAAAAATCAAAAAAATTGTAAATTATGTTCACGGATGCGAAAAAGTATGATATAATGGAAAATCATAACATACAAGAGGTGATTGCGAGATGATGAAAAAAGAAATGATCGCCATGCTTCTGGCGGGTGGTCAGGGCAGCAGACTGGGAGTACTGACACAAAAGGTTGCGAAACCTGCAGTCGCTTTTGGCGGTAAATACCGCATTATTGATTTTCCATTAAGTAACTGTATTAATTCTGGTATCGACACAGTTGGTGTACTGACACAGTATCAGCCGCTGCGTCTGAATACGCATATCGGAATTGGTATTCCGTGGGATCTGGATCGAAATGAGGGCGGAGTTACGGTACTTCCTCCATATGAGAAGAGTACAAACAGTGAATGGTATACAGGAACCGCTAATGCGATCTTTCAGAATCTGGATTACATGCAGCAGTACAATCCGGATTATGTATTGATTCTGTCAGGTGACCATATTTATAAAATGGATTATGAAGTGATGCTGAATTATCATAAGGCAAACAAGGCAGATGTCACGATTGCCTGTATGCCGGTTCCGATGGAGGAAGCCAGCCGTTTCGGCATCATGGTAACTGATGGATCAGGGCGTGTGACAGAATTTGAAGAGAAACCGGAGAAACCAAGCAGTAATCTTGCTTCCATGGGAATTTACATATTTAGCTGGCCGGTACTCAAAGAGGCACTGATCGCGCTGAAAGATCAGAGTAACTGTGATTTTGGAAAACATATTCTTCCTTATTGTAAAGAGAACGGACAGAAACTGTTTGCATATGAATACAATGGCTACTGGAAAGATGTGGGAACACTTGGATCTTACTGGGAGGCCAATATGGAGTTGATCGATATCATACCGGAGTTCAACCTTTATGAAGAATTCTGGAAGATCTACACCAAGGGTGATATCATTCCACCGCAGTATATTGCAGAAGATGCCGTGACAGACCAGTGCATTATCGGCGAAGGTACGGAAATCTATGGCGAAGTTCATCATTCAGTGATCGGACCAAATGTAGTGATCGGTAAGGGCACTGTGGTACGCGATTCGATCATTATGAGAAATACAGTGATCGGAGAAGATTCCGTTCTGGATAAAGCAATCGTGGCAGAGAATGTTACGGTTGGCAATCATGTAACACTTGGATGTGGCGAAGAAGCAGAAAATGTGCTGAAGCCGGCTGTATATGCATTCGGACTTGCGACTGTGGGAGAACAGAGCGTAATTCCGGATAACGTTAAAATAGGAAGAAATACTGCAATATCCGGAGTGACAGCGACAGAAGATTATCCGGGAGGAATCCTGGAAAGTGGACAGATCATTAAAGCAAAGGATGGTGAGCAGGCATGAGAGCAATTGGAATTATTCTGGCCGGCGGAAATAACAACCGCATGAGAGAACTGTCGGACAAGAGGGCGATTGCAGCGATGCCTGTTGCAGGAAGTTATCGAAGCATCGATTTTGCCCTGAGCAACATGGCAAATTCCCATGTTCAGAAGTTGCAGTTCTGACGCAGTACAATGCAAGATCGTTAAATGAACATTTGAGTTCCTCAAAATGGTGGGATTTTGGAAGAAAGCAGGGAGGTCTGTTTGTATTCACTCCTACGATTACCAAGAATAATAGCTTATGGTATCAGGGAACAGCAGATGCCATTTATCAGAATATTGATTTTTTGAAAAAGAGTCATGAACCTTATGCAATCATTGCATCCGGTGACTGTGTGTATAAGATGGACTATAATAAGTCCTTGAATATCATATTGCGAAACGGGCAGATATTACAGTTGTCTGCACAACATGCCGGGACCAGAAAGAGGTAGAGCGCTTTGGCGTGCTTCGTATGAATGACGATGGCAGAATCGTGGAGTTCGAAGAGAAACCGATCGTTTCTTCTTATAATACAATATCAACAGGTATTTACGTTGTAAGAAGAAGGCTGCTGATCGAACTGATCGAGCGGGCTGCACAGGAAGGCAGACATGATTTTGTAAATGACATCCTGATCCGTTACAAAAACCTGAAACGAATTTATGGTTATAAGACAGAGGATTACTGGAGTAATATTTCTGATGCAGAAGCTTATTATCGTACCAATATGGCATTTCTGCAGCCGGAGATCCGTAATTATTTCTTCAGACAGGAACCGGGAATCAAAACAAAGATCGACGATCTTCCGCCGGCCAAGTATAATCCTGGGGCAGAGGTGAAGAACAGTCTTGTTGCGAGTGGCTGCATTATCAATGGTACAGTAGAGAATTCAGTACTGTTCAAGAGTGTATATGTCGGCAATAATTGTGTGATAAGGAATTCAGTGATCCTTAATGATGTGTATATCGGAGATAACACTGTCATAGAGAACTGTATTGTTGAGAGCCGGGATACGATTCGGGCGAATTCCAGCTATAAAGGCGAAGACGGAAAAGTCAGGATCGTTGTTGAAAAAAATGAACGCTATGGATTATAATTGCTGAAGACAGTAGCTTGTAATCTGTAAAATAAAGAAATGCGTATGAAAATGAAAGGGGCAGGCACGATGAATATTACAGACGTACGTGTGAGAAAAGTTGCGAAGGAAGGAAAGATGAAGGCGGTCGTTTCGATTACGATTGATGAAGAATTTGTAGTTCATGATATCAAAGTAATTGAAGGTGAGAAGGGACTGTTTATTGCAATGCCGAGCCGCAAAGCTACAGATGGTGAATACAGAGACATTGCGCATCCGATCAATTCCCGTACCAGAGATAGGATCCAGACACTGATTCTTGAAAAGTATCAGGAAATGCTGGATGCAGAACCGGAAGAGGAACTGGAAGAAGCAGTTGAATAAATACAGTGGCTGCAGACAGATCAGCCGATTTTTGAATCTCTAAATAAGAAATAATAAGATCCAGGGACATGGGATAAATCCTGTGTTCCTGGATCTTTTATGTTTCTGGAAAAATATGTAAAAAATGAAATGATTCTGTAATAATTTAGAATTTTGGAGGCAAAATCTACTGGATTTCAGGGTATAAAAATATGAAATATTACATGAATGTTACAAAAATGAAATGAAGTATTGATTATTTGTGAGAATGTGTTATACTTAACCTACAAAATATTTAAGAGGTGTTTTTATGAAGAGTAAGAAGTTCTTTCACTGCTGCTGGCATGTGCAGTGACCGTATCTATGGGAACAACCGTATTTGCTTCCACAGAAGACAGATTGCAGCTGCACAGGCACAGAAGCAGGAAGCACAGGCAGGACTTGCACAGGCCCAGGCGAATATCAGCGGGCTGGAAAGCAAGAAACAGGAACTGGAGTCCTACCTTGCAGAACTGAATTCCCAATATAATGAACTTACAGACAGTATTTCACAGCTCAGCATTGAGGCTGCCGAGAAAGAAGAGGAGCTTAAGAATGTAAAGGCTCAGCTTGAAGTGGCAAAGCAGAATGCACAGGACCAGTACGAGGCAATGAAGATTCGTATCCAGTACATGTACGAGCATGGTGGAAGTACTATGCTTGAAATGCTTCTGTCATCTGACAATCTTTCTGATTTTATGAATCAGGCAAACAATGTGGCTACAATTTCTACATATGACAGAAACATGCTGAAGAAATATGAGGAGACACAGGAAGCAATCAAGACTCAGGAAACTCAGGTCGAAGAAGAGTCTGCTTCTATTGGAAATCTTCTTACAGAGAAAAGCTCTAAGCAGCAGGAAGTACAGAATCTGGTGGCATCGACCAGTGACAATATCAATTCCTATGTAAACCAGATCAGTGCAAGTCAGGAAGAAGCAGATGCTCTTATGGCTCAGGTGAACAGTGCAGACAGTAGTATTTCACAGCTGATGGAAGAGGCTGAACAGGAAAAAGCTGCCGAAGCTGCAGCGGCAGAAGCAGCAGCCGCACAGGAAACAGCAGAAGCTGCACAGGATGAAAATACAGATGAAGAAACAGATGAAGAAACAGATGTAGTGGATGAATCTGGATATGCTTCAGAAGCACAGGATACTTCTTCCGGCAGTGAAGATACCACATATACAGAGGATACATCTTCAACGGACAGCAGTGATTACTCCGAAGATACATCTTCAGACAGTGCAACAGTTGAAGAGACGAGCAGTAGTTCTTCTGATACAAGTTCTTCAGAGACCAGCTCTTCCAGTCAGGGAACTTACCTTGGTAATTTTAAACTGACAGGATACTGTAACTGCGCACAGTGCTGCGGAACAGCCGGAAATGCAACCGCAAGTGGTACAACACCAGTGGCAGGACGTACTGTTGCAATGGCAGGGGTACCGTTTGGAACCAAACTTCTGATCAATGGAAATGTTTATACAGTAGAAGATCTCGGAACTCCTTATGGCCATGTTGACATTTACTGCAGCAGTCACAGCGAGGCATTGAGTTTTGGATTACAGTATGCGGATGTATACCAGTTAAATTAAATATAAGAATAATAAAAAGAGCTGTCTGGTTTGACCAGACAGCTTTTTTGTTGAGTATCACAGATATGGAGTTCCTGGGATTTCCGGATAGCTGCCCATGCCGATCAGAAGTTCCAGTCCAACTTGACGGGCTTCCAGTACCGCTGCTTTAACAGCGCTGGCATCGCCGGAGATACCGAGAATCACTTCGTTAGAGTGACTGGTTCCGATACTTGGCGTCATATAACAGGTGATATTTACGGCAGATGCTTTCATAGCGGTATCGGCCATTACAAGACCAATTGCAGCAGGAGATCCTGCCATGAAGCCGAATGCCTCGCCTGGTACGGCATGAAATGCTTTCTGCAGTGCGGTTCCTGCGCTTGCGGAATAAGTGAATTCCAGATGACCAGACTCACTGATATAAAGCTCCCCTGCATTTTTCTTTGTAAGTTCGAGGCCAAGCTCGATTGCATGACGTACATCTGAAACATCATTGCCGCCGATTACAATATAGTTTCCATGACCACCCCAACCTTTGGTGTCTCGTGGAAACTCAATGGAAAGAACTTCGGTGTTGGTTGCTTTTACGGCATCATCGATTGCTGTGATCTGTCCGGCAGCACCGGTTCGGGAACTGAAAAGTCCAAGGGCGTGGTATTTCATTCCAACATTCATTTCTTTTAATAATGTATCATCAATACCGGAAATCACCAGTCCGATCGTATCCAGGACGGTTGTTCCGACAAATTCTGTTCTTGTACAGTGCGTACTGATACTTTTTACATCGATCATAAGAAGACTCCTGTTTCGTCTGCTTGGGGCAGACGTTTTTTCTTTATGCTTGTTAAATAAATATCCTATTTATAAATATAATCTATTTTATGCTTACTTGCAAGAGAAAGAATGCGCCAGGCCACGCTGAATAAGCTGACTGGGATTCGTGACTAATTCGTGACCGTTGATTTCACGCCCATTTCCGGAATCTCTTTTTAAACGCAAAAAAACACCGAAACTCTTGATTTCCAAGAATTTCGCGCCCCTGCCAAGTAGTCGAAGTGACAGGATTTGAACCTGCGGCCTCTGCGTCCCGAACGCAGCGCTCTACCAAACTGAGCCACACTTCGTTATTTGTTTTTGTTTCGTCGTTCAACGCAAGACATATTATATTATAGAGATATGGAAATGTCAACAGGCTTTTTCAAAAAAGTTACAAAAAAGTTTTTTTGTTGATTTAAATTTATTATATAGTATAATTTGTTTGCAGGATTCAAACAAATTAAACAGAAAAAACCTGGCTGACTTTTCCAGTATAAAGAATTGTGTGGATCACACTGCGTTCTGTATATGCATAACAGTCTCAAAATCTCCAATACACATTGGACGATAATAAAGGAATCCCTGAATCTCATTACATCCTTCATTTTTAAGGAAATCAGCGATTACTTCTGTTTCCACACCTTCGCACACAATTGATTTGTGCATGCGCTTCAACATATGGAACATTTTCTGTGAAAGATAGAGATTCAGAAACAGAAGCGTTGCCATGAGCCCAAGTGTGAATTCGCAGAGATAAAGAGTATTTTTGCTTAAAATAAAAAAACCGTAGTGCAATTTGTACTACAGACAGCGAAAATATAACAACAAATGACAGATGAAATTTTATTTTAAATCTTTGAAAAAGTCTCCTACTTCACAGTCCAGAATCTTGGCCAGAGCAACCAGTTCGCTGACTTTGATATTCATACGATTGGTTTCAATCTTGGCATAACTGCTCTTGGAGATCGGAATACCCATCAGATTCATTTTTGCAATGACCTGATCCTGTTTGAGTTTACATTGGTAGCGTCTTTTCTGAATGTTGCTGCCAATACTCATATCCATTCTGATCTTCTGTATCATATTTTCTCCATATCCTAATATTTCGCAATAAAGAAAGTTCTATGTATTGATGATAGAGAAGATTTTAGGTATAATGTTTCGTGATAAGGAAACATTTGCAATCAGATATCGCAGTAGACAAAAAATATGATCAGGAAATACTGGAAGGATGAATGAGGAAAATATGGATAAAGATTGGATAAAAGCAGTGACACTCCTTTGTATTATTGCACAGAACAATGCGGACTCTATGAAGCGGTCCGTTCGATATGCAGAGATCATGAAAAAGGAATACGGACTGGATGCCGAAAAATTTCAGCGGATTTATGACAGCTGGTTTTGCAGTGGTGAGATTCAGGAAAAATACCGGATTAAGGATTCGGTTACAGGAAGAGAACAGAAACTTCCTCTGTATCACAAAGGAGTAGATGGTATGTGCAGGATGCTCGAAGAAGGTATCATAGATGAAAAGGAATTCTTTGAGATATTCTGGGAAACACCTTATGAAACCCTGAAAGAAAATGAAAAGTATACAGGAATTCTATCCTCACTACCGGGTTGCATTGCATCGGCTGAAGGAAAAAATCAGCTGAAAGAAGAGATGCGTACTGCTTTGAAGAAATGGATTAGGTCAGCATTCTATATGTGGAGAGAAAACAATATCCTGGAAGAGTGATCTTCCGGGATTTTTTGCATATATATAAGTGATATGAAAAAAACGGGAGGAAGCTGCTTGGCTGAGTACCGACGTTTTGTGGCTTATGTATATGAATACCAGAAAGAGAAGAAGGGAAGCAACTGTGGATTTGTAAAAATAGAAGTACGGGGTGAGATCTGCAGAATCGAACTGCATCTGCAGTGTCCGGGACTGATGCCGGAGTCCACATGCAGTGTTTATGGATTTGTACGGAACAGGGGGCTGCTGGACGGAATTCTTCTTGGAGGCTGTGTAACGGGAGAAGGTAAGGTGGAGTGCATTCTGGAAATATCTGCAGGGAATATGGGAGACAGTGGAAAATCTCTGGATGAAATGGGGGGAATGATTTTGTAACAGAGCAGGGTGGATTTTTTGGAACCGAATGGGATGATCAGATGATCGGCCGGGAAACTTCCGAGTGGTGGAGAAAAAGATGATACCGGAAACGCAGCCAGATCTGTCGGAGACAGAGAGAAGCTCTGAAGAAGAAATTGCAGAATCAAAGACAGAGGCACCTGAGCAAGATAGGGATGACCGGACGGAGCAGGCAGAAAATGTACAGAAGGAAGAAACAACACAGCAGGAACTGCACTCGCAGTCTGTGCAGGAATCAGATGCTTCAGATCTGGTTTCTGAGGAAATGCTTCATGAACATGATAAACCACACCCATCGTGCCCTCTTCCGGGGACTCCCTGCGATGCTTTTTCTGACGGGGAGCTGAGTGACTGCCGTAAGATCTCACCACAGGATCTGTGTCATCTTGGGCGAAGGGCCTGTATGCTTCGAAATAATCGCTTCGTACAGTATGGCTCTTATAATTTCGGACATCTTCTTTTGTGCAGAAATAAATGTGGCCAGATGGTTCTTGGCATCCCTGGGGCGTATGATCAACAGGAGCGCTTCATGGCAAATATGTTTGGCTTTCCATATTTCAAAGAAAGCAGACATATTCAGATCCCGGGAGGCACAGGTGGATATTGGTATCGTTTAATCGATACCCCGGATTTCAACAAGCGGGATGGTCGTCAGTAAAATTTTGCGGAAGTGTTCAAGCTCTTCAAGAGAATAACTGCTGAAGCCAGGCTGCAGGACTTCATCGGAGTCTCTGTAAGCCTGGAGATAGTAGGCTTTGGCTCCTTTCAGCCATTGGCCGATCTGTATAAATCATTTTCATTATGTAGTTCCTTTACAACTGTAGTCCGAAATTCATAATCGAGATTTCCGTGGAGCAGAAAAGAAACTGTTTCTTGAATGGCGGTCAGATCCGGATGCATCATGCCTGTGAGAGAAGGATAATTATCAGGACAGGCCTTGATATCCACGGCTGTCTTTTGAATCAGTCCTCTTTCGGCCAGATGCTTCAAGACGTCAGGACGAGTTCCGTTGGTATCCAGTTTGACAGGATACCCGAGGGTCATGTATTTTGCAGATAAAATCTTCCAGATCAGAAGCAAGGGTAGGTTCTCCGCCGGAAATACAGACACCGTCCAGAATTCCGCGGCGTTTTTTCAGGAAAGAGAGTACTTCTTCTTCCGGGATCACTGGTTCATCTGCCGGATGCAGTACAAGAGAACTGTTCTGGCAGAACGGACAGCGGAAGTTGCAGCTTCCCAGAAAGATCGTAGCGGCTACCCTTCCTGGATAATCCAGTAAGGTTGTTTTGTTTAATCCATGAATTGCTGGCATAATTATCATTCCTGTCTTTAGAAAGTTGAGTAATCCGACAGCTTGCAGTGCCGGACGTATGAATTCTATTTTAAATTTTCCTCATTGATTTTGCAACCGACTTTTACTATACTGATTTGAAAAGAGCAACAACGATCAGGAGGAAAATCTTTTGACAGAACAGGAGCGTTTTATGAAAGAAGCCATCCGACAGGCAAAAAAAGCGCGGGCACTGGAAGAAGTGCCGATTGGCTGCGTGATCGTATCGGATGGAAAAATCATTGCGAGAGGATACAACAGAAGAAATACAGATAAAAATACATTGTCGCATGCGGAACTGAATGCGATCCGTAAAGCGAGCAAAAAACTGGGCGACTGGCGTCTGGAAGGATGTACGATGTATGTGACACTGGAGCCTGTCAGATGTGTGCCGGAGCGCTGGTACAGTCCAGAATTGATGAGGTTGTGATCGGAAGTATGAATCCAAAGCAGGCTGTGCAGGATCGGTCCTGAATCTTTTGCAGGTAGATAATTTTAATCATCAGGTAAAAATTACCCGCGGTGTTCTGGAAGGAGAATGTTCGATGATGCTGTCAGATTTTTTCGGGAACTCCGCGAAAAGAAAAAACGTCTGAAAATGCTTGCGAAGCAGCAGGTGGAACAGGCCTGGGATGATTAAAAAGCAAGCCCCTTGTTTTTTGTTCCGGAAGTGATATGATAAGAAAAAGAAAATACGAGGAGGATTTTGAAATGACACTGGAAGCATTAAGAAAAGACATGGTTGCTGCCATGAAAGCAAAAGATAAAACAACGAAGGATGCAGTGTCTTCACTGGTATCAGCAGTAAAAAAAGCTGCCATTGATGAAGGCTGTAGAGAGGATGTTCCGGAAGCACTGGTTGACCGTGTGATCCTGAAAGAAATGAAAACAGTCAAAGAACAGCTGGATACCTGTCCGGAAAGCCGTGATGATCTTCGCGCTGAATATCAGGCAAGATATGACGTGATTGCAAAATATGCGCCACAGCAGATGAGCGCAGAAGAAATCCGCACATACCTGGAAGAAAAATTTGCAGATGTGCTTGCCACCAAGAATAAAGGTCAGATCATGAAAGCGGTTATGGGAGATCTCAAAGGTAAAGCAGATGGCAAACTGATCAATCAGGTCGTTGCTGATATCTGTAAATAAAAAATGTGCATAAAGTCTGATCCCAAAAACAGACTTTAGAATAAACCAAAATTTTAAGCCAAAAACATAAGACCGGAGACAGAAGGAAAGAGAATTCCTCTGTTTCCGGTCTTATTGCATAAAAAAATACTCTATGGAAATGATATCCACAGAGCAGAATAATCTTTTTTCCGCGCGCCGCACTTCGAAATGTTCCCATGAACGTTACCTTTACAGTTAACTCGGCCCAGGCACCCTCACGGCACACAAGAGCTTCTGCTTAGTGCTGCTACATTCCTGTCCTGACACGGTTCACAGATTCCTGTTGCGTGAGACCCAAACGTCAACGCCACTTATAAAGGGCAGCTCCACAAGAGACAAACCTCAGATTGGCATCACCCCTGCTGTAGCGGATTGCAGGTACAGGGCACCGCTATCTCCCCGGCTGCGCGGACTTTAAGTATAGACGATTTTTGAATACTTGTCAAGTAGGGGTAAAGTATTATATAATAGTAAACAACACTTACACAGTAAGGAGGAAAATGTACGATGATCAAAAGAATTGGTTTATTAACAAGCGGTGGTGACTGCCAGGCTCTGAATGCAACTATGAGAGGTGTTGTAAAAGCCCTGTCAAATGCAGTGGAAGACCTGGAAGTTTATGGATTTGATGACGGATATAAAGGACTGATCTATGGAAAATATCATATGCTTACAGCAAAAGATTTTTCCGGAATTCTGACCCGCGGTGGTACGATACTTGGTACATCCCGTCAGCCGTTCAACTGATGCGCGTGCCGGATGAAAAAGGACTGGATAAGGTTGAAGCCATGAAGCAGACCTATTACAAATTGTGTCTGGACTGTCTGGTTATTCTTGGTGGAAACGGAACGCAGAAGACAGCCAATCTTCTGAGAGAAGAAGGTCTGAATATCATTCATCTGCCAAAACGATCGATAATGATATTTATGGAACAGATATGACATTTGGTTTCCAGAGTGCGGTAAATATTGCTACGAATGCAATCGACTGTATTCATACAACAGCAACATCTCACGGCCGTGTATTTATCGTTGAGATCATGGGACACAAAGTCGGAAGTCTGACTCTCCATGCAGGTATTGCCGGCGGTGCAGATATTATTCTGATTCCGGAGATTCCGTACGATATCAAGAAAGTATGTGCTGCGATCGAGAAACGAAATAAAGCAGGAAAACGTTTTACGATCCTTGCCGTTGCCGAAGGTGCAATTTCCAAAGAAGATGCAGAACTTCCGAAGAAAAAATATAAAGAAAAACTCGAAGCCAGAGCGAAGAAATATCCGTCTGTTTCTTATGAGATCGCGGATCAGATCAATCAGGTGATCGGCAGCGAAGTACGTGTTACAGTTCCGGGACATATTCAGCGTGGAGGAGAACCGTGTCCGTATGACCGTGTACTTTCTACAAGAATCGGTGCCGGTGCAGCAGAGGCAATTCTGGATGAAGATTACGGAATTATGATCGGCGTCATCAACGGCAAGATCAAGAGGGTTCCGCTTGCTGAATGTGCGGGCAAACTGAAAATGGTTTCACCGAAAGATCAGATCGTCAAAGCTGCCAAACAGATCGGTATCAGCTTCGGAGACTGACAGGAGTTATAACAGAGAGAACAACGACCGCCGCGGGAGTTTTCCTGCGGCGGCTTAATGCCTGAGAATATTTCTGCAAATATGATATTCCCGGGCAGCAGGAGAGGAGTGTATTCATGAGTTATACTGCCCTGTACCGAAAGTTCAGGCCCGATAATTTTGAAGACGTCAAAGGGCAGGATCACATTGTGACCACGCTTACCAATCAGATCAACGCAAACCGTATCGGACATGCATATCTTTTTTGCGGAACAAGGGGTACCGGTAAAACAACGGTAGCCAAGATCCTGGCAAAAGCAGTCAACTGTGAGCATCCGGTGAATGGAAGTCCTTGTAATGAATGTGAGATGTGCAAAGCCATTCAGGCGGGTACTTCCATGAACGTGATCGAGATTGATGCTGCCTCCAATAATGGTGTGGATAATATTCGAGAGATTCGGGAAGAGGTTACGTATCGCCCGACAGAGGGCAGGTACAAAGTATATATCATCGATGAGGTGCATATGCTTTCTACTGGTGCGTTTAATGCCCTGCTCAAGACACTGGAAGAACCGCCGTCTTATGTGATCTTTATTCTGGCGACAACCGAGGTCCACAAGATCCAATCACGATTTTGTCCAGATGTCAGCGGTATGATTTCCACAGGATCTCAATCGATACGATCGCCGCACGGTTGTCAGAACTTCTGAAAGTTGAAGGCGTGGAAGCAGAAGAAAAAGCAATTCGTTATGTGGCAAAGGCAGGAGACGGATCCATGCGAGATGCACTCAGCCTTCTGGATCAGTGTATTGCGTTTTATCTGGGGCAGACACTTACCTATGATAAAGTGCTGGATGTGCTGGGCGCTGTCGATACAGAAGTATTCAGCAGACTCCTTCGCAAGGTGCTTGCCGGAGATGTGACATCTGCAATTCGCATTCTGGAAGAGCTGATTGTGGGAGGAAGAGAACTGAGTCAGTTTGTAGGGGATTTTACCTGGTACATGCGGAATCTTCTTCTTGTCAAGACTTCGGATAATCCGGAAGAAGCGATAGATGTTTCTTCTGAGAATCTGAAACTTCTCAAAGAAGAGAGTGAGATGACGGACAGTGATACATTGATGAGATATATTCGTATTTTTTCAGATCTGTCCAATCAGATTCGTTTTGCAACACAAAAAAGAGTGCTTGTGGAAATTGCTCTGATCAAACTCTGCCGTCCGGCAATGGAGACGAACCTGGATTCTGTTCTGGATCGTATCCGTGTACTGGAGCAGAAGATAGAGGAACGCCCGGTACAGCAGGTAGTCGTACAGAGTGCGGCAGCACCGGGAAGCGAAGCAACAGCTGCGCAGGCAGAACCGCCGAAGCCGCCACAGAAGGCTGCTCCGGAAGACCTGCAGAAGATAGTGGCAAGCTGGAAGATGATCGTTGGACAGACTACAGCAGCTTTCAAACAGGCGTTGCTTCAGTCTGTGCCGAAATACAATGGAGAGACTGGTGAACCGATACTGTATGTGGAATTCCAGACACCTCTTGGCAGGCTTTATCCGGATGATTCTGACGCAAAGAAAGAATTGCAGACGATCATTGAACAGAAGCTTGGAAAGAGCATTGAACTTCATATGCTTGTAGCAGAGGACCACCAGCAGACAAATCTGACACAGATCACAGTCGATCAGGCAATCCGTGAGAATATCCATATGGATGTTGTGATCGAAGAAACACCTGGATCTGAGCCGGAAGAATAAATATTATCGAAGAATCCCGCACAGGCGGTTTTCATATATTAAATATCATCAGGAGGATTTATAAAATGGCAAAACGTGGAGGATTTCCGGGCATGGGAATGCCGGGTAACATGAATAATTTGATGAAACAGGCGCAGAAAATGCAGCGTCAGATGGAAGAGAATCAGAAGGCTCTGGAAGAAAAAGAATTTACAGCAGCAGCAGGCGGCGGAGCTGTGGAGGTTACTGTTTCCGGTAAACGTGAAGTGACAAAGGTAAAAACTTGCAGAAGAAGTAGTTGATCCGGACGATATTGAAATGCTGGAAGATCTGATCGTGGCAGCTACGAATAGCACTTCGCAA
>ENA-OQCS01000908-OQCS01000908.1-human-gut-metagenome-genome-assembly--contig:-NODE-908-length-16093-cov-1.558374_pt1 | contig 16093 bp, 24 predicted proteins | sample MGYA00242757_ERZ504575 | MGnify/ENA primary metagenome ERZ504575 (study PRJEB26092, sample SAMD00036297) | human gut metagenome | host: Homo sapiens | study: EMG produced TPA metagenomics assembly of...
CCCATGGCTTTGTGCGACCTGAAAAACGTTCCCGATACGCCTGCGGAATATCATCTACCTCCTGATATGCGTAAGCAACCTCTACAACCTTTTCAATCCGGTTTCCGATCACTTCTTTAAAATCTTTTTTCAGATCCTTTCTGATTACAAATACAACCTTATCAAATCCGGCTTCCATTGCATCATAAATGGAGTAATCCATAATAATCTCTCCGTTTGGTCCCACCGGTTCCAGCTGTTTGATTCCGCCACCAAATCTGCTTCCAATCCCTGCCGCCATTACGACTTATGTTGCTTTGTTCATGTTTTTCTCCTTTGCTCTGTAACCTTTATTCTCCCAGTCCATCCTCAATGATCCTGATCATCTCTGCAAGAGCTGCTGTCTCATCAGACCTTCACAGATCACTTCGATCTCATCTCCGCTTTTGATACATGCCCCAAGTACACTCAGTACACTTTTTGCATTGGCAGTGACCTCCTCATTTCGAGCCTGCTTTCTGACCGTGATCTTACTTGCAAACTGCATTGCTGTTTTGCAGAATAATCCTGCCGGACGTAAATGCAGTCCTGTAGGATTCTTGATTTTTGTCTTTCCACTGACCATTTTATGTCTCCTCCCTTATTTTTCCGATTTCTCCTGTGTACTGTCAGATTTCTTATCGGCTTTCTGATTCTGTTTCATCTTCCTTTTCTGTCAGCTTTACTTTTATTGTAGGCTGTTTTTCCAATTCTACTCCGTCAGGCACTTCAATCGATACCGGAACCTCATACTCTCCTGTAGATTTACAGTCCTGCAGATCAATCGAAACTGCATTTGTAATATCCAGCTGATCAAGTGTTGTCTGTTCTCCGATAAACTTCAATTCGATCACTTCATCTGATTCAAACGTAAGCTCATATTTGTCTTTCAGATTATTAACCTGAATTCCTTCTACCGGGAATTCTATAATCCTGGAACCCTCCTTCTCAATCCATAACAGTGATCAAAATCGTATTGGCATTCTCATCCACCAGTTTGATTCCCTCCGGAAGATACTGCGTGATATCCACTGTCTTTTCTACTTTTTTAGTAACATCACTGACATCAATTTCCGATGTCGGAATTTCTATCTCCGATATCGTATCCAGCATCTCTTTTGTACCGCTGACTTGTATTGTCTGCGGCTCACAGTCCATCCTGTGCAAATATAATTCTCTTTCAGATTCTCCGGCTGCTGATATGTAATCGGTACGTCTTTTGTATTCAGCATCTGGATCTCTACCTGAATTCCCTTCTCCGTGTTCAGGTTATTGCTCAACTTGCTCTGATCCACATATTACCCTGACTGTCATAAAGTACCAGATTTCCCTGAACAGTTCCCGAATCTGCGCGTCCCGTCACATCCACTTTAACCACTGCTTTTTCAATGCTTTCTACAAGCGGTTCTGAGCCTTTGATCGTAATCTTTTCAGGATTTACAGTCATGTTGCCAATGATACATCCATTCTGCGGCGTTCCTGACACACTGACTGTCAGAGGAAATACCTTCTGTTTGACATCATTGATCTCCACTACCAGGTTATTCGGCGAAGCTCAGCTTTACACTCACTGCTATATCGCTTTACAGAAACTTTGATCGGGATCAGACTGTTGATCTGCATTTCCTGCATGTCAGCAACCGCGCTGAAATCTGAAGATGTCAGTTTCTCCAGTATTTCACGCTTTGCCGTCACTTTTACACTTACATTCTCTGTCCCATCCAAAATCTGATACATTTTTCCTTTACTTTTTACAACCTGCTCATTTTTTACTTCCACCGGAATATTATCAAACGTCTGTGTGTCAACAGGATCATCAATGTTTATCACGATCAGCCACAGAAATACAGCGAAGAACAGGGCAATCACTTTCAAGCTCAGATTTTCCATGTATTTATGCTTTTCATTCCTGCGCCATCCTTTCCATTTTTTTGCTTTCTTCTCTGCTGATCTGTACTGAATCCGATTCAGTCGTTCTGTAAGCCTCTCCTTTGACACTCCTCTCTCTAATTGTCCGCCCATTGCAACAGATACCTGACCTGTCTCTTCCGAAACTGCGATCACCAGCGCATCACAGACCTCACTCATTCCGAGCGCCGCTCTGTGTCTTGTTCCCAGTTCTTTGCTGATCTGCATATTATCTGAAAGAGGAAGGTAACACGTTGCTGAGGTAATCCGATTTCCCCGTATGATCACTGCTCCGTCATGAAGCGGTGTGTTATGCTCAAATATATTGACCAATACCTGTGAAGAGATCTTGCAATCCAGTTCAATTCCCGTCACCTCATACTCTGTCAGATGAATCGCCTGCTCTACAACGATCAACGCTCCTGTGCAGACACTGCCCATCCCGTCCATAGTCTCTTCCATGAGCGCTGTATAAGGCGCTCGTGCAATGTCCAGAACGAGACTGAAAATGGGCTTTGCATATCCAATCAGGATCGCAAAGATTGCACCTCGGGCCAGCAGAGCGAGCGGCTCCTCTGTTTCGGACAGGGGACCGCTGAACGCACGGAATAACTGCCATACCACCACCAGAAAAAGCACTGCCCACGCTGTGTATTGGATAACCGTATAAGCACTGACGGCAAACGGGAAGTACTCTTCCATTGCGGTCATATCGGTGCCAAGCGCGTCAAGAAACACCCCCGGATATAGCATCCATGATCTGTGTCATCACACTGGCCACCCAGTTCGCTATCCCCTCAAAAATCCAATCTAACATGCTTTTGTAACCTCAAAAGGGGTGGGGGCGGCCCATCGGCCGCCCCCATCAAGTCGGATACCATCAATAGCCTGTCCTGGGCAGAGTGGGGACAGGACCGCCGCGGTAGATGATAGTCACCCAGCGGTCGGTCGCCTGCACCCACTGGTTTTGCCACATGCCGCCCACATCGCATTTGTTGGCAAACCGGTATTCGTGAGATAGACTGGACAGGACATCGCAGTAAATATAGGGCGTCTCCACCTGTTTGAAGCCGCCCGGGACACGCCCGAACAGGAAGGTGACCTGAGTCACATACTCATTGGAGGCAAGTCCTAGAGCCGCAGGAGAGGCGTCCAGCGTATAGTTCTTTTGTGTGTTCAGGTTGTCGGCCAGTACGCGCTGCGTATCGTTCAAATTGGTTTGGAACACGACTTTGTAGTTCAGCCGGGCCGAGTAGGTGCCAGTGATGATCTTATCCAACCGGACGGCGTCTGTGGGCAGCGTATCACGCCAATAAAGCTGTCCAGCGGGACTGTGGAGTTGTTCCCGATATCCTTGAAGGTATAGCGGATCTCCTGGCCAGGTACGACCTGTGTGTAGCCGCTCTTGCTGATAGACACATTGGTATAAACGCTCTCATTCAGGTACTCAACCTGCACGATTTGGCCTTCATGCTCCAGATAGACCGTCACCTCTTCATCGCTGACCGAGTAGAACTGGGGGCTGGAAATCTCTTTCACGGTATAGCGGCCCAAAGGCAGCGGCTTTGAAACCGCCAGGCCCCGGCTGTCGCTCTCAACGGTGTCTACAAGGCATTGGCCTTGTTATAGATTCCAAATACCGCACCCTCCAACGGAGTACCGGCAGGGAAACCGTTGATCGGATTATCGTCAGCAGACTTCTTCCAAATCTGGATCTGTCCAGTGATCGCCGTATTGACCCACTCGATTTCCGCCGTGCGGCCTGGGCGCACATAGACGGTCTTATACTCCTCGTCTAAGATGTAGCCCTCCGCAGCCTCCAGTTCACGCAGATAAAACCGGCCACTGGTGTTGGCACCATCCGGCAGGTCGTCGGCTGTGATATAGACCCACCCCTCGTCATCAGAGGTAAATTCCCCAATGGGATTACGGTCTTCGTCGTAGAGCAGGAACTTGACGCCATAGATTCCCTCGCCGGAGGTGTCCACCTTATGGATCAAAATACCGGAATTGGCCTCATTTTTGATTCGCAGGGTGGTCACTTCCCCGTTTTTGACCTCGAAGTAATGAGGGGTATCATCCAATACGAAGTCCGGATTGGCCTCGACTTCAAGCGCGTAATAGGAGCCGTCCTCCAGGGAGAGATAGGCCCTGCCGTTCCGGTCTGTGGTGATGGTATCCACCAGAGCGTCATCCATGCGGCGGATCTCAAAGGTGGTATCGGGAATTCTTTCGGATGTCTTGCTTGCGTTGACCTTGATAATTTCAATGCCGCCTATAGGGTTGTTGTAAAAATACAACTCCTGTGTATCATTGGGATTGATCACCACGGTTTGGGACTGCGTATTGGGGTCAATCGTATAGCCCGGGATGCTTTCCACCTCCGTTACCACCACTGTGCCTGTGAGGCCGGAAAGAATAATCTGACCTTCCGAGTTGGTCCAGTACAGGCCATTGCTGGAGAGCTGCCCGCTGTCGGCATCCACAAAACTTCCGTCAGAGTATGTGATTTTGAATTGTACCCCTTCAAGCGGCGTTTTCTTGTCATTGCCAGAGAGTTTGTGGATAATGAGTTGTCCTGTGGGTTGATTGCGAAATTCGAGGGTAACCGTTTGCCCGGCTTGGATTTGGGCCGTCTGGGGTGTGTCATCCAGGATGAAACCATCTTTCGCCCGGGTTTCTTTGACCACGAGTGTGGTGCCAGGGTCGATGCCCTCAATGAGGATGGTCCCCGCGGAATCGGTCACGAAGTAGCCGTTGCTGTCGCCCACCACGGTCCCGTCGCTCTCAGTCACAAAGAACTGAACATCAGAAATCGGAGAGTTGTCGGCACTGGACACCTTTTTGATCAGCAGCGAGCCCTTGGGACTGTTGCCAAAATAGACCTGAACAACCTCCTGATCTTCGCCGGAGAGGTACACCGTCTGAGGCGGGGTGTCGATCACATGAGAGCCATCACTGGAGAGCTCTTCGATGATGTAAGTGCCGGCCTTGCAGCCCGTGACGGTGAAAGAGCCGTTTACCGAAGTGCGGTAGGTACCGATGACCGTTCCGCCGGTGCCGGAGGTGTTGCCGGAGAGATACCGGACCTGGAACACAGCCCCCTCAATAGCGGCCCCGGTCTCACTGTCATATTTCCATACGGAAATAGCTGAGAGCGGTCTGTTGAGGAAGCGGAATGTATGGCCCTCACCAGCGGCGATAAAGGCTCCTGTGTGTCCGGGTCCGCCAGAGCAAAGCCCGGTGCAGGCTCCAGCTCCTTACCCGAAACCAACCGTCACGAAGAGAGAGGTCCGGGTCGGAGAGCACGATACGGCCCTCTTCATCGGTGTAGAAAACGCCCAGGTCGTTGTACTCTCCGGTAGCAGTGTTGTTGGAGGCATACCAGACCTGGAACGCACATTTTCGATTCGATCATGTGTGATTGAATTTTCCTTGATGATCTCGATGGTGGGGCGCTTATAATTTTGGAAATAGACATCCCGATCCCGGTTGGGGAACAGTGTCACCATCTGAGAATCCTCGGCCAGCAGGTAGGGCTCCGGGACTGACTTTTCGATGACCTCCACGACGCCGGGCAGCAAGTTCTCCACCACAGCGACGCCGTTTTCGTCCGTCTCCACTTCCGCAATGGAGTGGCCGTCTGCACCTTTCACCAGATAGACCGTGTGCTCAATAGGCTCCCCGGTGTCGGCGTCGGTTTTATGGATATAGAGGTTGGGGCGCTTGTCGTTAGTCAGAGTGATCGTGCTGGTCTGGCCGGGAAACAGCTCTACATGGTGCTCGGTATCGTCCGGGATGTGGTCCTGCACAGAGGACAATTCACGCACAGAATAAACGCCAGGCTCCAAATCGGATACCAGGATCTCACCTGTGGAACTGGTGGTGCGGTCCAGGTAGTGGCTGCCATCCTCGATCTTGGCGATGCGGAACGTGACACCGGCCAGCCGGGAGCCATCGCTGCTCAGCTTGATGAGCTGCAAAGAGGGCTTGATATGATTGGTGAAAACGAACTGGGCGTCTTCATTGGGCTTCAGCTCGATGATACGCTGGGCCTCGTCGATCACATAGCCATCGCAGGATTTTTCAGTCACTACATAGGAGCCAGGGGGGAGCATGGAAAGGTCGATCTCTCCATTTTCGTCCGTCCGGAACTCCTGAGGGCCATAGGTCCCCTCCACCGATTTGATCTCGAATACAGCGTTTGGGATGACCTTGGAGGGGTCATCTGAATCCACCTTCACCAGCCGCAATCCGGGCTTGACATCGTTGAAGAACAACAGCTCCTTAATGCCGTCCCCAGCATGGAGTTCCACCTCCTGGGGGGTGGTGTCCAGAATGTGCCCTTCATCGCCGGTATCTACCTCAAACGCCCGGTAAGTCCCCGGCTCTGCATCGGCAATCAAGATTTCACCAAATTGATCTGTCTTGAAATTGCCTAAAAATTCGCCGTCCCGATAGACGCGAAGGTGACATTGGGCATGGCGACCATATTTTTTTCGATCATACTTGATGATCCGCAATCCCGGTAACTCCTCGTTAATGATAGGGATTGTAGTGGTCTCGCCAGCAACCACCGTGGCGGTGTAGACGGTATCATCCAACTGCCAGCCCACCGGGGCAGTCTTCTCCTGAATCCGGTATGCACCCAAGGGAATCTCATCGAAAATAGCAACGCCTGCACTTGATGTCGTAGCGGTAAAGGTCTGTCCCGACTCAATATGCTCGACGGTGATGACTGCCCCCGCAGGTTCATGCCGGTGTTGGATTTTTTCTCAATACGCAGAGTACCGTAGGGGTCATTAAAAATGTCACCTCGGCTACTTCATCGTAGACGACGGTGACATTCTGGGCAGGCTCCTCGCTGATCATATAATGCTGTGGAGCTTCCCGTTCAATTACGGTATAATTCCCGCTTTTGCTAAGGGGGATCTCGATGCGGCCGTCCCCATTGGTCACAAAAGTACCGACGGAATCGCCGTCAGGACCAACGACTTCGAAACGAGCACACTAATCGGGATTTCCGTCCCCGTTTCATACTTGATGATCCGCAACCCGGTATCGTATTCCTCTACCGGCTGGTCGGCGTAGTTGCTGAAAGTGGAGAGGTCCATTTCCGTGGTCGGGTCCGTATCGACTACATAATTTTGGAGTTCACCGTATTCATCCTTCTCTTGGCAAATTGCATAAAATACGGCGTATTTATAGACATCTGTACGGAAAGAGAGTTGGACGCTGCCGGTTTCTCCTTCAACGCTCTCTAGCGGATACAGGACCTTGAATTTGCCCGCATAGCCATCACCAGTACCCTCAGTGGTAATTGTGGTGATGTCCCGGTTGTTCATATCCACGATACGGGTGCCCGGGGAACAGAACCGGGGTCAGTAAAGGAAACCTCAACTGCATAATCACACACCCAGGTTTTTGACCAGAATGTAAAAACCTGCTGTTTGTACTGCTTGCCGTCGATAGTGACCTCGTAGGCAGTATCCCGATCCGGCGTACAGGTCACTTCAGGGGACAGGACTTCATTCCATGCTGTGCCGCGGGCATAGATGTCCTTTGCCGCAGCGAGCATCTTCTGTGCGCGCTGCAGTTCCACGCCACTGAGCGCCGAATTGACCTTGAGGTTGTTGATATCCCAATTACTGAGGAGATAACACCACAACGCCATTTTAGTCGCGTAATAGCCTTGGTATTTATTCTCAAGGCCCAGTTCTTCCAGCGAACGAGTCGGATATCCATTGGCACAATGCCAAGCACTTTCGGATCCGACGTTTTCTCCTCAGCCAAGTATTCGATGCTCTCCCCAACGTCAACCGTTTGCCGGCACACCGGTAGTATTGGGATTGACGCAGTAGGCCGGAATCTCTTTAATTTCTCCTTTGGCGTTGACGTAGTTATAGTAGGTATAGATCAGGGTTCGGACGCGGCCATTGATCATCAGGTAGGAAAGTTCCTGCCCGCCGTTATAGATATCGATCTCTCCGAGGCTTCCTCAACCGAACCCGCCGCCAGCGATGCCGTCGGCAAAATTGAAAAAGCCATGACCATGGCCAACAGAATACTTAGAAATCGTTTTTTCATGTTGTTCCTCCAAAAATGGGCAGAAAAAACCGCGCCCCCGGCTCAATGGCATTCGGGTTCACGGCATTCTTCTTTGATTTATTTTGGAAATTAAAAAAGCGGTATACTCACGTATACGCTTGGCCGCTGTAATCTTGGTTACAGCGGCCTATCTTACATGGATGTTGTACTCCGTCCGCTGGAAGATGCCGTCCTTGTAGACATCCCACGCTCCATGCGGTATGTTCCCGGCGGACAGGAGTTGAACAGGTCAATGATTTGATTTGCGCGCCATGGCCAGAACACTCGCGGGTTCAGTCCATCGTCAATACTCAGATAGATTTGTACCTTTGGGGCCACTTGGGTGGGACACGGGCGCACCGTTCTGCCATGTCTCTGGATTATCCCCAATGGCGTTATAAAGCGTGTAAAGCATTCGTCGGGTCTCATAGAGATTTCGCACGAAAAGGTACTCATGATCATTGATGGAATAATGCCGGGCCTCTGGTGCCGGCAACTCAACCTGGGGCATCAAAGACCAATCACAGGTCGGCTCAGGCAACTCGCCCACTGGTCCGGAAGCAAACATATTTTTGTCCCACCGGCTTACATCGGTGATGGTGTAATTGGTCCATCGTCGCAGCGGATCACATCGCCTTCCTGAGGCACATATTGAGAGCCGTCTGCTGGCAAATTGATGGAGCCATCTGTGTTCCTGCTGATTGTTCCCTCCGGTTCTTCCGTAACGGTACTACCTTCAAATCGGTATTGCCCAGCGCCCGATAGAGCATGATTGCCAAATCGCCGCGGGTAATCTCAGTTTTAGCCACAGCCTCCGCTGTGGTCAGCCCTTGGTCAAGAGCCGTCTGGCAGGCGGTGTTGTAATCCCATTGAATATCTGGAAGATCCATGTACCGTAGAACAACCGTACAAGCCGCAGCAGGGGTCACGCCGTCATCAGCGCCAAAGCCCCCAGTATCGTAGCCGACCATCAGGCTGTTGAAATAGCAATAGCTACATAGAGTCTGGCCCATGCCGGGACATCCAGGAACTTGCACTGGCTGATGTAAAATTCCTGTTCCGCCTGCACATGTTCCTGATTCCCATTTAGTCGCGTCAGGACTGCGGCCAACTGCGCCCGGGTCAGACCGGACGCGAGGTTCATGTCTCCGTTTTGGTCTCCTTCCAGAATCCCCTGTTCTTTCAGATATTCCGCTGCGATTTCCTCTTCTGAGGACGTTGCCAGGGCCGGACAGGCGAGTACCACGGCCAAGGTGATGCTTAGAGCCACCAAACATAGTTTTTTCATACTGACTGCCTCCTCTCATGTATCTTTGCTTATATTCTACCGGACAGAGAGGAATTTTACAACAAAAGTTTGGTAGTCAGGTGATTTCCCGGGCCTGGACACACCAGCGCATCTCCGGCACATTCCGAACGCAAGTAATCAGTGTGATCATATTTTCGCTTGTCCGACCGAGTCTTGAAAGTCTGTTTCCTCGATCTGCCCCACAAAAAATACCTCGTAGGTCCTGGTGCCCAGTTTGGTGGTATAGGTGATTTTGTCACCGTTCTCCAAAGTATGGATCTTTCCGAAATGGTTTGCCACACCGCGATTATGACCAGCAAGCCCCACATTTCCATCCCAGCAGGAAGTAGACTTAAAGTGGCCGGCCCCTTTGGCGAGGTTCTCAAGACTCTCATTCTCATAAACTTTGACGGACAACCCCAAAACAGGGATTTTTAGCCGACCAATGCTCCCATCTGTATAGTAGAGCCCATCAGGAAGCGTAAATTTGGTGCTGCTCAGGCTCGTGTCCTCTGTGGGAGTACCATCCACATAAGATGCAGGGGGAAGGTAGACTGTATCACTGCCACCCGTGTTCCCTGTTGCCGTGGATGCCTGTGGGATCAGAACCGTACCAGCTCCGGGCTGGTAGGATTCCGGGCTGCCAAAAGGCGGCGCGATGATAGCAGTGTTCTTGCTGCGGTCAATATTGCTGCTCTCAGTCACCCCTCCACCGACCACGATCACTTGGTCAACTGAGGTGGGAGGTGCGTACATGCCGCCGTCCGGTGCATCAACTCATAATCCGCCGCTAGTGCCGGCGTCATCATCATCGCCGTGATGCCCAGCAACAGCGCCATTGTTCTCACCCAGTTCTTCATACATTTTTCGCTCCTTCCGCTTCATAAAGAAATATGCTCCGCCTGCGCCAATGCCGAGAGCACCCAGTGCCGGCAGTAACACCATCAGCCAACTTGTTATTTCCCCAGCATCCTGCGTTTCTTCTGATAAAACCGGCTCAATCGGAGTACCTGTGAAAATAACCGTATAACGGATTACCGTGACGCCAGTGCGGTAAACCTCGCCCGTATAGTCAGCCGTTGTGGTATAGCCGGTCACATAGCTGACTGTTTTGCTGCCGCCATAGGTACAAACCGCAGTAAAGCGGTCGCCAATCTCATAGTCGTCGGCGTTATAGGTGTTATCCGTTTGCCATTGGACATCTTGCAGATTGAGCGTTCTGCCCCCTCCGTAATGCTCTTTGGCAGGTGGTTGAGATTCTTGGCTTGCCAAGTTTGGATAGGTGCGCGTAGCGGTCACCGGCTTGGTAGAACTTCCATATCCGGCTGGCTCAGTTTTGATACTGTCCAAATCCAGGTGCAGAGTCCCGGAAAAGCCCTCCTCTGTGGTAACTTCCTTTTCCTGTGGCAGAAGCGATAAAATCGTCTCCATATCTTTCTTGTCGCTTTCCACCGTTTCCGTCTGCGTAATCACCTGCGTTTCGCTGCCGATGATGACCTCACGCAACACATCTGTGCATTCATAGAGGAGGCCATCCCTTTCAAACTGCTGCATAGGCAATGTGGACGGATCGGTATTGGGGGAGAGATCGTACACTTTCCTGATTTCCCGATTATCTTGGTCAAGGATGATATCGACCGGTAGCATGGCATCCGGGTCTGTGACATCCACATTGGCAGCACCGGCAGGAATGGTCAACATGGTCAAAAGCAGAAGTGATGCAGAGATGGAAAGATTTTTTCTTCATTGACAGGTCCTCCTCAATCGGTTTGATGTAGCGCTGGTTTAGGTGTTCAGTGACAAAAAATAGGTACACTGATTGCCTCAAATATGCAGGCTTTATTACAAAATTTATATACACTGCGCCTGTTTCTGAGGCTTGGTAAAGATGGGTGCTTCTTCTGTCCGTGTGGTAAACTTACAAAATTACTGTACACTGAGTTTCTATGATAAATCATAAAAATTCCCCTTTCCATAAAAAAGCAACCGATGCACTGTCGATTGCTTTTCACAAAATATCTCGTCAATGACCAGCAAGCCGAGTCCATGATTCCACGCGATTTGTGCCATTCGCAGCATCATGAATCCACGGTGTTCGTGCAGCTTGGAATTTTGAGGAGCATAATTTTGTCTATTGTACAGTAATTTTGTCACTTATCATTAGGTGGGGGTATACTGTCCGCCCTGGATCAGCGGCTGCAGATAAGCGACGATGAATCCCAGAGTATTCAGCACAATCCATGTCACAACAATCCGCTTCAGCCAACTTGTCGCCTCCGCAACAGCCCGCTCATTGCGGGAGATCATACGCACCAGCAGGGCTACCGCGGCTGCCGTAACGGCGACAATGGTGGATATGCCCAGCAACTCGCCATAAACATCTGCTATGATGTTTGAAAACCTCGTCCACATATCATCTGCCGCTGCAGCAGGCTGCACGAACAGCACAGCCATATAGCAGGCAATCACCGCTACGTGGACCCAGCCTCCCAAACGATGGGCTATCCCGTCCCTTTGATCTTGTTTTTCTCGTCGTTCGCCATTTGCGTACCTCCTCATTTTTTGTTTTGACAGCAAAAAAGCCGCCTCAAAGCGACCAGTAAAATCACTTCAAGGCGGCTTCTTGCCGTCAGGTCCAGTTTTGGACGATATCAGGATAGCACATTTGTACTCCTCCTGTCAGCCGCACCGACCTTGCCATTTTTCCGCCACTTTTCTGCCATCGTTCCTGCCATCAGCCCTCCAAGAGTGTCAGGATCTCAAACCAGGCGTCTAGGCACCCCTGTGGAGCTGTCCACAGGCGTATGGAGAGGATATTCACTGCCTGCTGGCGCAGGCGGTAGTAGTGACGTTCAGAGATATCCAATCGATACAGAATTTCCGAGTGACTAGCTTGTCCGGCGTTATAAAGGTCTGGAAATGAATATTGTACAGCATTTCTCCGTTTCCAGGCTTATGGCGCAGCACCGTCAGCGCTTCGTTGATTCGGTCCAGAAGCAGCCGTGACTTACGGATGCTGAGCAGGCGGTGCTCCAGTTTTGCATTTCCCATAGCAATCTGAGCGTCTACCGCACTGAGAAGCGCATCCACATCCTTCAAAGGCTGTTCCAGTTCCTGGGCAATCTCACCGGGAAAGCATTCCAGCGCCCAAACGATATCACGATAGTTTTTAAGCATAACCTGCGTGTTGTGGTACATATTCCGGCGCAGTTCCTTTTCAGCTACCCGCGCTTTCTCATTTCTGATGCTGGAGTCTTCTATAAGCCCTCTGCGTTCCAAAAGGTCGCGCAGCAGTTTTTGAGAAGGGCCTTGTCCCTGATCTGACATTTCACCACAAGGGGATGCCTTCAAATCTGTCATGTTCAATACCTCCGTTATCCTGATCCACAGGTCCGGCCCGAGGCAAAACACTGTGGAAAAATTCAAATCGCGCCATGCATGAAGTGACACCTTGGCAGTCCTCCCATACATACTCTAAAATCTTACACGGAGAAAAATACGCACGCGTATTATTACAGTCCGAATGTGCAACACGGCCCTCCACCGCTGATGCTTGGCCAGTTTTTGTCTGCTCCTGCTGCAATGGTACGGCTATACCACGCAACCAGTTTGCAGAGTTGGGCATGGTCGCTTGATGTTTTGTTGCGCGCATTTCTGCCCAAAATACGTATTTCACTCAAAATACGTTCTATTTGATCCATGGCGGGCTGCGGTATTCTTTCACCGGTGGGATAAGCGCATTGAAGACCAGACATCCAAAGGAACCTGGCAGCTTATACAGCGGGAAGCATCCGCGTGTTTTCTGAAAAAGCGCCAGACCTTCGTCTTTTCCCATCTCCAACGCCTGCCAAGGAACTCCAAGGTCAAAACCGCACCGTACTGCCCAAATTGGACTGACGGCGCCATATGAGAGAACACATTGCTCGGCTCCTGCCATACCGTGTGGCACCAAAGGTCCAGCCATGCGTCTGACTCATCAAATGAATAGCCTTGCTCTACAAGGCGCTGTGTGACGTTTCTGGGCAGGCATAGGAAACCATACCCCTCTGTCACGTAAACGCCTCACGGCCCGTACAGGGCTCTCCAGAGCACCTTACAACCCAATCTGTGATCTTGTATGTAAGTTTCTTCGATTTTGGATCCAGTGTGTACCCAATATAGGAAAGATCTGCGAGACGGTCCATCATCTCCAAAGCCTGCTGCCGCCGCTTCATCCCCATGATGCTTTTAAGGCCTACAATACCGCCAGCCCAGGTTCCAACCGTCACTTCGTTGATATAGCCGCAGTAGGTTGCCTTCCCACTTCGAAGGCGGCCCTGGAACCAGGCGAGCCCATATGCCATGATGCCCTTTCCGGGCGGTAGTTGATTACGGGGGAGTTTGATCCACTGATATTTGAGCAAGCATTTCATCGCACCGGCCTCCTTCCTGTCTAAATTGAAAAAAGCCTCGCTCCGTGCTATACTTTAGTCACGAAAGCGAGGTTGATATGGATGATTTATGCGTGTGATAATTGCCATTATCTCTTTTCTGAAACAAATGTGGTGGCCTGTCCTGATTGCGGGAAGACTATGGTCCGTCCAGCAACACCGGCAGAACAAGAAGATTTCGAAAACCGCTCAAACGAGAATCTATGGATGGACGAAACATAGGCGCAGTTTTAATATCCGCGATGTCGCTCATGTTGAATACTTATACGCAATTCCTAAAAAAATGCCCATGACTCAATCGTCATGGGCATTTCTCATGTGGCATTCTCTTCAATTAGTTTGGGGGTAAATTCTGGGGGTAAAACCGCCCCTCTTTTCAGTCAATGGGGGTAAAACGGGGGTAAAACCGGCCTTCCTTGTGTTGAAAAAGCCTGCAACCCCTTGCGCTGCAAGGGTTTCTCAATCGAGGGGCTTCATCGTGGGGAACTTCACACCGTATACTTCATCATTGTTCATCATGTGTGATTTCCACCTTTCAGACACAAATCAAGAACTTTTCTAGTATTTTGAGTTCGTCTTGTTGCGTCTTGTGTTAAGCAATGTGGTAGAATTTGTGGAATCTGGATGCCACAGCGCAAAAGCCTATACCATATAATAATAGCCACATCTTTTGCCATTATATATCACACGGCCTGCTCTGTCAAATCCACAGCGTAAAAATGTGGGGAGAGTTTTAAGCCCCTCCCCTATTCATTATACACCGTATCCACGAATATCTTCAATAAACGAATGGTTCCTTAAATGATTTTCATATGCCTCTCTGATAATTCTAATAGCAATGTCAACCTCTCCATTCGTCATACCATTTGCACTGATAATCGCCTCATACTCTTCGTACAGCTTAAAGATACGATTGAACTGTTCTTTCGTCACTGGCTTTGTTTCATCAATAACCATAGACGCAAAACTAATAATCGCATTACGTTTATTGTCAACGAGGATGGAAAGCGTGTCGCTATTGTTTTTGTCCAGCTTTCTATCAAGTTCGGCCATGCTTGCATCATATTGGTCAAGCTTAGAATTTACCCTCTTGATCCACTCGTCGCGCATCTGAATATTATCCGTACTGTAATGCTGATTGAGTTCGTCCATGGTGGCCTGCACCCGATCAAGAGTCTTTTCCATTTTCTGCATCATCTCTCGCTCTTTTTTACGACGAGTAAAGATTTTGCGTACTTTGACAAACTCAGGTACAACCTTCCCTTTGAACTCTAAAATCTCCCCTACCAACTGCATAATAAGAAAGGCACCAATCAGAACGATTGCCACCTTTACTGGAATGTTCAAATATTCAATGTAATCAAGCATTCTTGAACACCCAACCTTTATTCAGTAGGTGTTTCAGTTGGGGCTTCTGAGTTATTTACAACCTTACTCATGTCACATAGACTATCAATTAACTGACTGATTGCCTCGATGTCAATATCGTAGTTAATACTATCCGCAGATCCTTTAACCATAGCAAGCACCCATTCTTTTCGATCTGCGCCCTTTTCAAACATACCCTCAGCTGTTTGCATCAAGTCCATGACCATATCGAGCATCTTATTCCAATTCTTTTCTTTTACTGCCTTTTGCACATATTCCACAAGCTTTACAACCAGCGGAATTGCTGCGGCAAGTCCAGTAAGAATGGAAATTACAATCTCTACCCAATTCAACTCCATAACCTTTTCCTCCTTATAAAATAAAGAGCAACAGCATCCGGCAGAATACTGTTGCTTATATCAAATGGAAGGACTATCTACGCTTCCCAAATCAGATGTATTTGCGACAAAGCGATTTGCTTTTGCTGCCGCATATTTTATTCCTTCGCCGTCTGCGCTCGTATTTTCAGCACGGCTCTTATCTACAATCCGAGCTAAAACAATGCTACACGCAGTTCCAATCGGTGTGAAAACTACAGTCCAACATGTAAGCGCTCCTGTGTATCCTGTTGCGATGCTTTTCACCGCAAGATAAAAACCGCCGGCCAAACCAGCGGCAAGAAATACCATGATGTAGAGAGCAAGGCGATTTGTGAACCCAAGGTTTTTTAGATGGCAAACAGACCCCACTTTTTTCTCTTTTCGTCTAACTCTTCTCCCCCTGGTGCTCGAAACCGCCATACCAACACCACCTTTTCAGATTACGCCATACCGTTCTTCTGAGCAAAGTTATAGAACAGCTGTGCGGCCTGCTCACGAGTCAGCATATCAGCCCACATATAATTTGGTGTTCCATCTGGCAGATTTCCGCTACCAGCAAATAGTCCAGTAGATGTTGCCCAATCACGAGCGGCTTTGCTCCAGTCTCCACAATC
>ENA-OQCS01000909-OQCS01000909.1-human-gut-metagenome-genome-assembly--contig:-NODE-909-length-16083-cov-3.801893_pt1 | contig 16083 bp, 20 predicted proteins | sample MGYA00242757_ERZ504575 | MGnify/ENA primary metagenome ERZ504575 (study PRJEB26092, sample SAMD00036297) | human gut metagenome | host: Homo sapiens | study: EMG produced TPA metagenomics assembly of...
TTCTTTGAAGGTTACGCAACGCGCAGAAGGATAATGCAGTAGATAACTAACTAAATCGTAACCTATTACTATCAAGAGCAATTAACCTACGCTCATTTCCAATAAATTACACTCTTTTCGTAACTTCTTACTGCAAATATATAAAATCAATTCCACAAGGTGCCATGAACGACTTTTTTATTAAGATTCACAGGAATGTGATATAAAAGAGTTTAACTCCTCCGACGTTCCTTTGCAGCTGCATAGGGTGTCGTGTGTCTTGCCTTGATTTGTCGGGTAACGTCAGGAGCAAAAACGGGAAACGCTATCGGGAGGTAGAAAGGAATGGAAATGGGGTATAAGGGTTATAACAGGTGGACGTCCGCTTAAAAAGGAATTTCTTGTGACATGCCGGGTATGGCATATAACTGGAGAGACGACCTTGCGGAATAAAGCCCCCGAAACCGGCTTTGCAGGTTCGGAGGCTTGTGCCGCATGAGGCTATTTATCAGCGTTTGCCGTGCGCCTGTCCCAGAAGATAGTCTTGCAGGGATTGGTAGCGGTTTTGAATATTAGCGTTTTCATTGAAACCGTTCAGGCAATGAAGCAATGCTTTTTCGAGCGTGATGTATCGGCGGCTGAAAGTCTGTACGTTATCCAAGCAACAGGCTTCCAAAGCGTATTTGAACGGTGCAAAATTTTCAGGTTCTTTCCGAATCCGCACATGCCACAGGAAGAACAACTGAATCGTGAAACTGTCGGATTCACCTGCTTTCATCAAATGTTCTTCATCGAGCAACCGTCGGACAAGCTCCGGGGTAAGCTGGCAATCATTTTTCCGGTAATACATGCGTTTTGCCGTATTATAGGCTGCAAACTGTTCGATGTCCTGTGCCGTCAGCCTGTATACTTCCGAGTAAAATGCACGTACTTCTTTACCTGTAACAACGATTTTCTCGTCTCCGAACTCGTATTCATACGCTTTTTCATCGGAGATTTCCTCTTCTGTTAAGGTCTTGAACCCGTAACATTCCGTTACGATGAACGGTTCTTTTCCGAACTCCGCCAGAGATTCGAGGGCATGGAGGCTGTTGCAGGAGAAGAACATGTCGTTTCCAATACTTTCACCGCTTTCCAGCAGCCGGATTTTTACGTCTTCGGAATCGTTGGTGTACTTCCATACTATCCGACAACTTGCATAATGGGGCTTCCTGCCGTTCGCCTCGACAAATCCGGCAAATCCGCTCTTGATGGCGGCCTTTGTCTTCTCTACATCCGTCAGGACGCTTCGTGCCTTACAGGTTTCGCACCGGCCGAATTGCAAAGAATCGTCGAAATTTCCGTTATCACTTTGGTGTTGGGGTTTACTGTGGCTTCGCATACTACCTGCGTACCGCCACATCGTGTACATATTATACTCATATCTTGTCAAGATTAAAAATTAATATATCTTTCTATCCGCTATATTGAACTTGTCGATAAGGTTCAGCCAATGGCTGCAATTCCTTTTCAACAAAACAATTTATCCAGATTCTGCTTAAAGCGTAGCATTAGGCGACACTTCCCATCGCATTTACGAACCGACCCCATATAGGCGCATTGACCGCTTGTTTCATCAAACAAAAACATGACTGCCGGAATGCCTCAAAAATTCTTATCTTAACCTGTTCGTCCAGAACTTTCCCTTCCATAATTTGATTACCATTTGCGTGCATAATACATAAAAGTTAAATTAAACTCCGAGTTATTTATTTCCCTCCTCTCGGAAGCTTTTCAGCTTTCCTTGCCGGGAGAGATTTTACATGCAGATCAGACAGCGGGGAAAGGACGGGAAGGCAAGCAAACAGCCGGGGATTTCACGGAATACCCAACCCGACAGGCGCAGCAAGGAGGGAACTGAAAGGACATCTTCGATTTGGGAAGGCTGCCGGGCAAATCCACGAGCGGTTAGCATGGCGGTACTTGACACCGGACGACCGCTGTACCTTTGCATGGGAAAATCCAACCGGCGAGAAAGTGGCGGAAACGAGATAAGGGAAAGAAGGAGATACGATAGTGGAGTAAAAGGGGAAGAAGCCGGACTGTATAAAAAAGCCGGAACATTGGCTAAAAAAGGAGGTCGTTCCGTGGAAACGGCGTACAGAGAAAAGTCCTCTCGAACTTTTACTGTCCGAGAGGGCTTATCGTCTACTCTATAAAATGGTAATGGGCATTTTGGCATTCTCCGTTCGATTGTGTCTTTTGCAAAACGTCATCGACGCTGGAATATCGCTAAAACAGCCGTTATATATCTGCTTGCCGTCGAGCGTTATCCGTTGCAGGTAACAGCCGCATACTCCGTCACGGCTACGGTCAGCGACAAAATAGAACACGATACCGTTGCTGTACGACAATCGCAATTCCGTATAGTTTATCTCGGTTTTGGGCTGTTCGGTCGCAGACGGGTATTGAAATAACCCGTAGCCAGCATGACCTGTCCGGCGAAACGCATGGCTTCTGCCCGATATTTTTTCATGGCCGAAGCCACGGGGCTTTCGTCCCGACCGTTTCCGACAAACGATGCGGGCAGCTTCTGTTCCTGTAAGACAGTTTGAACATGCCGACCTCTTCCTGCACCACGGGCAGGCCGACAGCTTCGTACTCCTCTTTCGTCATTTCGATGAAACGTGTGCGTTCCTCGTCCAGATAGAGGCGGTAAGCGGGTTTCACCCGCTCCCGCTTCTCTTCATATTCCGCCTGTTCCCGTGCGTTCATGCAGTTATAAACGTGTCGGGACACTCTCCGCACCGCATTGACGAAAGTCGGGCTTTTGCATATCCCGAAATGCCGGGCGAAGTCGGGTACAGTCCCGATAAAGCCGTACTCTTTCCAATGATAGGTTCTCATGCTGTCTGTCCGATTTAATCCACGACCACATATTCATTGATACTGCAGCAAGAATCGGGGTTTTCCTGCGCCCATTCTTCAAACAGAGCCTTGGCATCCTGTTCCGAGCGGACGGTTTTTCCTGCGACCTCGCCAAGCCACGCAAACAGGCTCTCCCTGTCGGCAAAATATTCGCAGAAGTATTTGCCTTTGGCAGTACATAAATCGACTATGTATTTGTCGGTAAAATACTTGCCTTCGCTGTCGTTGGTCTCGTAGAAGCCCATTCCCGGCTCTTCGGTCTGGTAATAATAACGGAGCGATGGGAATTTCTCGCACACGAGGTCGAATGTCTCGTTGCATGGCCCCCATGCCGTCTCCGTCGTAAAGCGGAGGGTTTCGCCCACCATTTCGAGGTTTGCCCAATCTCCCCGACAACTCACCTTGTCCCAGTCCTTGCCCAAGGCATCCACAAGACACCCCAGCCATGATGTCCCGAAGCCGTTTTCACGGCAGGCGTTTTTCTGTCCTGCAAATCTTTCATCAACTCATAGAGGCTTTTGATTTCCTGCGCGTCGCCCTCTATCACATACGCTGTTGAACACCAGTTTGGCATAATCGTTAATTTTTATTCGTTAAACTTTTTCTTCCCTTTTTTCGGAAGCTGTTCCGGCTTCCTTATCGGGATAGATTTTACATGCAGGCCAGACAGCGGGAAAATGAGGAAAAGGCAAGGAAACCGCCGGGGATTGAACGGAATACCCAACCCGACAGCGCAGCACGGCGGGGACCGAAAGGTCATCTTCGATTTGGGAAGGCTGCCGGGCAAATCCGCGAGCCGGTTAGCGGAGCGGTACTTGACGACCGAATGACGCTGTACCTTCGCATGGGAAAATCACACCGACAAGGGAGTGCGGCAGGGAGCGATAAGAACGAGAATAAATAAAAAGGAGAGGTGAACGGGATATAACGGGTATAGAATATGGACTTGAAAAGGAAATTTTTCGGTATAATTATAATAAGGTGTTTCCGGACACGAGGCCGGGTAGCCGTCTTGTCTCTGCCATAACCGAAAGGTCCAGCGAACAATGAATAACGCAGCATCGTTCAGCAGTCAGAAACAGTAACTATGCCGTCGTACTGATTTACGACAATGCCGATAAAATAAGGAAAAGCCGAAAAGAGGGGCTTGCCTTCTTTCCGGCTTTTCGTGAAAGTCCTATTATCCGGGCTTCCCGTTATTCTATACGGTCCAGCCTGCGGACTTCTCTTGAATCGTCCACAGACGGGCATAAAGCCCCTCGTGCCGCATCAGTTCGTCGTGCGTGCCTTGTTCTTTTACCCGTCCGTCTTCCAGAACGACGATCCGGTCCGCATTCATGATCGTCTTAAGCTTGTGGGCGATGACGATGACGGTGCGTCCCTTGATAAGCGTGTCGATGGCTTTCTGCACCTCCACCTCGTTTTCCGGGTCGAGCGATGCGGTCGCCTCGTCCAGCAGGATAATCGGCGCATCCTTCAAGATGGCGCGGGCGATGGATATGCGCTGTTTCTCGCCGCCGGACAGCGTGCAACCGCCCTCACCCACCATCGTGTCGTATCCCTGCGGCAGGCGCATGATGAAATCGTGGCAGCAGGCTTTCTCGGCTGCGCGATGATCTCCTCGTCCGTCGCACCGGGCTTTCCGAAACGGATATTGTCGCGTATCGTGTCCTGAAACAGATAGACGTCCTGGAACACCATCGAGATGCGGCTCATCAGACTTTCAGGTTCTATATCTTTCATCGGAACGCCATCGAAAAGGACACGCCCCTGCTGCGGGTCGTAGAATCGGGCGCAAAGTTTCATCACCGTACTTTTCCCGCTCCCCGAAGGACCGACGAGAGCCGTCAGCGTGTTTCTCGGAAACGCGATGGAAACGTCCTGAAGCACCTTCTTGTCCTGATAGGCGAACGACACATGCTCGAACCGGATGTCGCCGGTGGCCGGCGCCTGCCGTTCGCCTTCCATCTCCGGCTCGTTCATCAGCGTGAGAATACGCCCTCCGGCAATGGAGAAGTAGCGGAACTCCGCAAAGTTGGTCAGCGCCGAAGTCAGCGGGTCGAACACGCGCGAGCCGACCACGAGGAACAGCACGAAGACGAGCAGCGAGAGTTCGCCTCCCAACAGCAGGTAGGTTCCGCACAGCACCATCAGGGTCAGTCCGGCCCGCACCAATGTAATGCTCAGCAGCACGAAAGGCCCCAGCATGGCTTCCTGACGGATACAGGCACGGCGCAGTTCCGCAAAAGCATCGCGCAGGCGGACAAAGCGGTCGCCCAGCAGGTTGTAGGCTTTCATCACGCGAATGCCCTGCAAGTATTCCTCCAAGCGGTTCCCGGCATTGATTTTGGCTTGTATCTGCCTGCCGCTCAACTTTTTCTGCACACTCGTGCTCATCCATAGGACAAGCAAGGCGACCGGCAGTGCGGCGAACATGGCAACGGCCATCCGCCAGTCGATCCATACCAGCGAGAGGAATGCCAGCACGGGCATGACGACGGCTCCCATCAGTTGGGGCAAATGGTGGGAAATGCCCGTCTCGGCCATCGTGAAATCGGTAACGAGCATGGACGAAAGATCGCCGGGGTCGCGCCGGGAAAGAAATCCGAGAGAGAGTTTCCGCAGATGTTCCGCCAGTGCAATGCGCCCCGACGCACTCATTTCGTAGGCTCCTCTGAAATTGGCCCGGTAGGAGCCCGTTCGGCCAAAGCCATCACCAGCATATAGACAGCCAATATGCCGAAAATGCACCACAGTCTTGCCGTGTCGAGCGGTCGTCCGCTGCCGTCGAACGCGGCGAAGATGATGCGCACCGCCTCGATGGAGAGGCAGAAAGGTATGATGTTGACCAGATTGGCGAGCATGGTATAGCCCACGGGCTTGTAAAGACGTTCCGTATGGCCTATCGTAATGTTTTTAATCGCATTCATGTTCCACTCCTTTCATTTATGTGCGACGATATGCAGTTCTTCTTTTTTCTGAATTACCCGGATGTCGGAAAAGCCGGCTTGGGACAGCAACTGTTTCAGTTCTTCGGCTCCGTACACCGTCATTCCCTTTATCCGCTCCGTCCACGCCTTTCCGAGTTCGGGGTCGCTCGCTTCCAGACTGATGAGAAAGCAGCCCCCTTTCCGGATCACGCGGAAGACTTCGGCCAGCGCCTTGCTGACGGAAGACCAGAAATAGACGGTCTCGAAGGCCGTAACGGCATCGAAGGCCCCGTCCCCGTAAGGCAGGGAGCAGACATCGCCCTGCTGTATGAAACATCGGCGGTCCAGTTCTCCCGCATTGTGCCTGCGGGCGAAGGCGACGCTCTCCTCCGACAGGTCCATGCCGTAAACTTTTCCCTGCGGACACAGCTTCAGCAGACGCTTCACGTTGGCGCCGCCCCCGCATCCGATGTCCAGCACATTCCATTCCGGCCGCCAGTCCACCTGTTTCATGCCGCGATGGGCCAGCGAAGCGTGGAAACAGTTCATTCCCCGCAAAATCATCCGTCCCCAGAATCCCTGCGGACAACTCGTATTCTGTAAAATATCGTTCAAGAAACTATTCTTTTTCATATCTCCGTATTCAATTTTTGTTCAACTTCCAATGATAAGCGCTCGTATAGGCATCCCACATGTTCTTGTAGAGCCCCTCGGCGACGGATAAGTCGTCGTGCTGGCCCTGCTGTACGATCCGTCCCTGCTGCAAGACCACGATGTTGTCCGCCGAGACGATGGACGACAGCCGGTGGGCGATAATAATCACGGTCTTGCCTTTTATCAGGGATTGAAGGGCCTGCTGCATCTTGTATTCGTTCTCCGGATCGGCGAAGGCCGTGGCTTCGTCCAGTACCAGTATCGGCGCATTCTTCAGAATGGCGCGGGCCACGCATACCCGCTGCGCCTCGCCGCCCGACAGATACACGCCCTCGTCGCCTATTCTCTCTCGTAGCCTTGCGGCAGCCGCTCGATGAACTCGTGGCACTGGGCGGCTTTGGCCGCCGCCACGACGTTTCTTTCGTTGCGGCGGGGGAACCGACGGCGATGTTCTCGTACAGCGTGTCGTAGAACAGGAACGTATCCTGAAAGACGAATGAAACGGTATCCATCAACTGCGTCGTAGCGATGTTCTTGATGTTCACGCCACCGATGAGAATCTCGCCCTGCTCCACGTCCCAGAAACGGGGAATCAGGTTCGCGACGGTGGACTTGCCGCTTCCCGAAGGCCCCACGAGCGCCGTAATCCGGCCTTGCGGCGCCGTGAAGCAAACATCGCGCAGCGCCTCGGTACGTGTGCCCTGTTCCGTATTTTCGTAGGAGAATGACACGTGGCGGAACTCCACCTCATACGACTGCGGCACTTCGGGGTGTTCCGGTTCGGGAACGGGCTTTTTCTCCAGAATGCGGTCGATACGCGCCACGCCTTCGTCGATCTCCTTGGTGTTTCCGCCCAGGAACGTCAGTTTGTAGATGGGCGAAGCCACACCCGGTCCCATGATGATGAAAAACAGCCATACGGCGGCCAATGCGAGCGACTGCGGATTCCCTTGTATCAGCAGGATACCCACGGGAAGAATGAACGTCACCATCGAACCCAGCAGGACGGTGAACGCGATCATCCGTTCTGGTAGGTGTCGCAGCATTTCAGGCGAACGTCTTGTAAGCCTGTATCTCGGCGTTGAACTGCCGGAACGAGCGGACGCTCTGTCCGAATATCTTCACCACGGGCATTCCCCTGACGTACTGCACGGCGGAGGCGCTCATCTTTTCCTGCGCATCATAGTAAATACTCATGAACTCCCGTGCCTTCTTCCCCATGAAATTGGAGAATTGCAGGGCGAAGCTCAACAGCACCACGGCCAGACAGACCGCCGTCAGCCATGTATCCAGCGAGAAAAAGATGACGAGCATCACCACGACCGTCGCCACTACGTTCACCAAATCGGGAATCGTGTGGGCGATGAATCCCTCGATTTTCTCGATGTTCTGCTCCATCGTCTTCTTGATGGCTCCGGTAGAGGTGTTGTTGAGATAACCCAGCGACAGCTTGCCGATATGCTCGGACAGCCGGACACGCAATCCGTACAGAATGCGGAATGCAGCCACGTGCGAGGACATCAGGGCGGCGTACAGCAGCACCAGTCCGCCGATAAGCCCGCAGAAGGCGATCCAGCCCCAACGAATCATGCCGCTTCGTCCACCGAAGCCGGGCTTGTACCGTGCGTCAGCAGCTCTTTCAACACCTCGTACACCGCCCAATAGGGTACGAGCATACACACGGCGCTGCCTGCCGACAGCAGACCCGCCAGAAAAAGCAGCCCTTTCTTCTGCCCCGCGATCTCGAACAGGCGGGACAGACCTTCTTTCTTCTTTTCTTTTGTTTCCATATATTGAATTTTATCCGATTCTCTCTATCCGTTGTTGGTAAATTCCTGTAAATCTTCCGGCCGGATTACAACAGCCCCGTCAGCCGCTCCCCGCTCTTTTGTCAGCCGGAAATCGCAGCACGAAGCACCGTGTGCCAATGTGCGGGTCCGTGTCAGCCGGATACCGAGTACATCGTGTGTGATATAATCATTCACGCAGAAATAGGGAAAAAAGCACTCGACGCCAATACGGGAACAGAGTTCGGCGACCGGGCACCGGGCAATGTCCATACCGACATCGAACGTATCGTCCGCATTCGGCAACACGCAATCGAACAGCCAATCGTCCTCTGTGGAAACATGCGAAGCGGAAGCGATGCGACGCACATAGTCGGGCGAACACAACATTTCGCGTATTTCCGAAATTTTTTCAGAAGGGATACTCGACAACGTGAGCTTTTTCAATGCTTTCTGCGTAACAATGGAAAGTTCTGCCGGACTCCATCCTCTGGCCGACAGTTCTTGCCACAGACCGATCTCATAGGCTATACCGATAATGTTTTTCACCCATGGTGATGTCGGCGGGACATCCGGAATGATTGCGGAGATACGATGAAAATTCTCGACAGCCGCTTCCATCACGGAATCAACGGATTCGACCGACAAACGGGATGCCAGTTCTTCCCTGAAAAATTCTTCGAACCGTTCCAACATTGGGAGATAAGGTTCAATCGTCGTCTCTTTCATCTTTCATGGAGAATTGCCGCCGTGTCACGGGAATTCGATACGATTTCATATCCCAACATCGAACTGAACTTGTAGCACAGCCGCGTCATCCGTCCCAATATTTGCCCGAAGAAGAAGCCCCAGCGCGGACGGAAAAACTTCATGTAATTGGCCTGTTCCAAAAGGCGTAGGCGGGGTTCCCATTGTTCTACCAGACGCCCGTCGCTCAGACCGGAGCGGATTTGCGCCTCGTGTTCACGGAGCGAATCGGGTTTCACTCCGTGACGGCTCATCATCGTACCGCAGACGTCGAACCACAGTTCGCCGCCCCCGAAACGCTCGGCCACATGGTGCAGAAATGTTTTTACCTGCTTTTCATAGAAATACATCAGCACGCCTTCGACCACGAAGATGAAATGCGCATCGGGATGCCGGCGACGCAGGTCGTCCAGCCAGCCGGCATCCAGCAGGGAGGCCGCAATGTAGGGGTTGCCCGGCTGCTCCGGAATCAGCTCGCGGCGCAGCGCGATGACTTCCGGCAGGTCCATGTCGTAGAATACGGCCTTCCCGTCGCCGATACGCTGGAAACGGGTGTCCAGACCACAGCCCACATTCACCACCACCGCATCGGCGTGCTTCCCTATGAAGCGGCGCACGGCACGGTCGAAAAACCACCCGCGCACGACGCAGCCGACCTCGCTCAACTTCGCCCCGTCGAAACGGGAGTAGTCGTATTCCAGACTGTCCACCAGCCCTCCGCAACCTTGTCGTTCAGAATCGGGTTCTTTCGGCGGCTCTCTTTCGCCCTGTAATAGAGCGGAATGAGCAATGTCTCGGCGACAATGCTCTCGAATTTATGTCTCTGTTTCATTTGTTATGATATTTATTAATGAACGATATTCAGATTTGTTCACGAATAAAAAAAGAGGAAACCTTTGTGAAGATTTCCTCTTTTCCCGCTGCCCCGTTACGGCAGCTTGTCCGTATGTGTCTTTTCTATCTGTCATACCTTGATAATGGCCCTCCAACCTTGAATTTCAAACAGAATATAGTCATGCAGAATGGATTCCATTTCCTGTTTGGGCACCGCGTGCATCAACAGCTCCTCGAACAGCGTGAACATCCACACCGTATGCAGGTGAATGATAAAATCGGACACAGCCGTATTTATATTCGGGTACTTCTTCTTCATGGCGGCGAACCATGCCTTGACCAGCCCGGTCGAACGGTCGGTGTAGCTTTCGCGAAAATGTTCCAGCGAAGAGCTTGGGCACGGAACAACAGGATCTCCAGCAGGCTGCGATGCGTTTCGATGAGCGAAACGTATTCGTCGATACAGGCTTTCAGGTATTTTTCGGAACGCATCGTCATCACGTCCTCGCCGCGTATGCCGTGATGCTCCTGCAACATGGCTTCCATAGCGTGCAGGACGGGACGGACACTTCACAGAACAATTCGTCCTTGTTCCGGAAATAATTATATATGTTCCCCACACCGACACCGACGGCTCCGGCAATCTCGCGCATGGAGGTCTTGGAATACCCCTGCTGCCCGAATCGCTGTTCGGCGACTGCCAATATGCGGCCGCGTATGTCTTCTTTGAGTACCTGCATAAATAATGAACGATGTTTCCGTTTATATTTTTGCAAAAGTACGGGGTTTGAATTTACTGGACAATACCTATTTATGGTGATTTTACATGATTGAAATAAGGGAAAAGCAGGTATTACCGGAGGTAGCGAAATACCTTGTCTATATCCTTGTCTATATCCGAAAGGAAAAGTCATATTGTTCATTGAAAAGGAGAAGTCTCATAGATTATAATTACTTTTGTACATAAAACCCAAAGAATCAAATATAAAATGGCAAAGATTACAGTAAAAGACACAAGTGTCACAATTATATCAGTCAACGAGAATGATTATATCAGCCTGACAGACATAGCAAGATACAAAAGCGATGACCCGACTGCGGTTATCGGGAACTGGCTGCGTAACCGGAATACAATAGAATATCTGGGTATTTGGGAGAGTTTGTACAACCCGAGTTAAACCCCTCGAATTCGAGGGGTTTAAAAAGGAAGCCGGGCTGAACGCCTTTACCTTATCACCGACAAAATGGATAAGTACGACAAACGCAATAGGCATACTCTCCAAATCGGGACGCTACGGCGGCACTTACGCTCACAAGGATATAGCATTTAAGTTTGCAAGCTGGATTTCCGTTGAATTTGAACTGTATATTATAAAGGAGTTCCAACGATTAAAGACCGAGGAACAACAGCAACTCGGTTGGTCAGCCAAACGGGAACTGTCGAAAATCAACTACCGCATACATACCGATGCCATAAAACAGAACCTTATCCCGGCAGAGGTAACCGCCAAACAAGCCAGTATTATCTATGCCGATGAAGCCGATATGCTGAATGTGGCGATGTTCGGTATGACCGCCAAGATGTGGCGTGAGCAACACCCCGAACTGAAAGGGAATATCCGGGACTATGCCACAATCAATGAGCTTATTTGCCTCTCAAATATGGAAAACCTCAATGCAGTATTTATAGACCAAGGTATTCCGCAGGGTGAGCGGTTGATTAAACTCAATCAGATAGCCATTCAACAGATGAGAATATTGGGAACTGGCGGCAGCGAACGCAAGTTATTAAAGTAGATGAGTCTCTATCAGAATTTGTGCCGAGTACGTGATGAACAATACACTATCAAACCATGACGAATAAAGATGAAATGACAATGAACTCTGATAAAAACGCCTATTTTCTATCGCTTCCGGAGATAACCGAATTATCCGTTCCTCCTAAAACGATATTGTTGGAAGAAGGCAAGGTAGCCGACAGAATGTACCTGATCCGGAAAGGTTGCCTGCGCCTGTTTTTCAACAACGAAGGACGGGACATCACTTTCCAGTTCTTTTTCGAAGGGGATTTCGTCGCGTCATTCGACAGCCTGTATCAACGGACACCGAGCCTTTTTTTCCCTGGAAAGCATAGAGCCGGCAGAACTGTCGGTTATGAAGCGGGAAGATTTTTTCAGAAACCTCGGACAGAAGCCCGCGCTACGGCAGATATATGAGGAAAAAATCATCGAACGCTTCCATGTTTATCAGCGGCTCTTCCTTTCCCGCATAAAGAACACCCCCCAACAACGGTATGAAGAACTGCTGAAAGAACACCCCTCTATCATACAGCGGATTCCCCAGCATTATATTGCCTCCTATTTGGGGATTACTTCTGTTTCCCTGTCGAGGATCAGAAACAGGCGATAGTTCATTTCTTTACATTTGTTATCGTCCGGTTCCAGTCGAAGATGCGAACTTTGCCGCATCTATTAAAACCGAAAGACAGATGAAAAAGATTTTTATAATAGACTGGAGCCTGATTCCCGTGTTTGTCCTGTCCGCATACTCCGGAATCGAATTGCATGTGGCCGACTATGAAGGCAATCACGAGGTATGGCATAATTGGGCAGTTTTCCATGTCCTGACGAGCCTGCTGTTCCTCATGGCCTCCATATTTCATATAGCGACGCATTGGGCTGGTACAAGGGAACTGCCAAGAACGGAATAGGCCGGAAAAGCAAGGTCACGGCGGTACTGTCGGTCCTGTTCCTGTCCGTGGTTCTGACCGGATTTGCCCTGTTAGGCATAGAAGGAGCAGGTTCCCCGGTCGGGCAATGTCATTTTTGGGCAGGAATCGTTACAACTGTCCTTTCTATCGGCCATATACTGAAACGCCTTCCGTTGCTACGCAAATCATTGAAATAAGCACAACCTATTCAACGGACAACTTCCGGACAAAGCGTTCTTACAGAAATCGGGGTACTTATTACAAATGCGGCTTCTTGCTTACTGTCGAGAAGACCGCATTTTTCTTTATTTTTCGGCATATCATTCGATTTCAGCATTGCTCGTCCAACCATTTGGGGCATCCGGTCCATTCGTTGCCCCTTCAAATCCGGCATCAGAGAATGGCTGTTGTCATAGGCACCGACTTCATGCAGTTCCACGAATGAGGCATTTCCTCCGTAACGGTTTATGTTTTTCACGAGCTTACGGCCTGTCCGGAGAAAACATACGTGCCAGTTTTTCCCGACGAGATTCCGAAAAGACATTAAAATAGTTGAAGAATAAAATGTTACGCATACAATTATGTACAGAATCCTTTCATTTCGAACCATCATGCCTTATTTATACCGGACGGGGGCAATGTCGCTCCCGTAAAATAATTAAGGATTATGATAATAGGTTATTTAAGGGTCAGCACGGGCAAACAGAACCCGGCTAACCAACAAGACGAGATCCGGCGTTTCGCCGACAGTAGAAATCTTTCCGTCAGCCAGTGGGTGACGGAGGTCGCCAGCGGCAAGAAGAAGGGGTGCGACCGCAAATTAGGGGGACTGATACGGCGCATGAAACGGGGCGACACGCTGATTGTCACGGAAGTTTCGCGGCTAAGCCGCACGCTGACGGACCTCATGGCCATCATGGGCAAGTGTCTGGAGAAGGGAATCAACCTTTACACAACCAAGGAGGGGTATTCGTTCGACAACTCCATCAACAGCAAGGTACTTTGTTTCGCGTTCGGTCTGGTAGCGGAAATTGAACGCAACCTGATTTCGATGCGCACGAAGGAGGCTCTCGCCCTCCGGAAAGCCGAGGGTGTCGTCCTTGGTCGGAAAAAGGCAGCTACACGAAAATGAACGTGCTGATCGAAAACCGAAAGGTCATCGTTGGCATGTTGAAGCGGAACTGTACGATTGCCGATATATGCAGGCGTTTCGACATTTCGCGGGATACATTCATGAAATTCCGTAGCCGCTATAAGGAAATAGATAAGGCCATGAAAGAGAAAGAGATAAGACGGAAAGGGGAGTTGCAAAAACGGAGGGTATGATTTTACGTTGGTTAAATCGTTGGTTTAATCGTTCGTTTTCAGCCACAAAATTACAAAAACACGAATTATCCACAAAAAAATCTGCAAAAAATTGCGTTTCAGTTCTTTGAGTAGGACAAATTTTCCCGGAGTGTCCGAATAATACGACCTTTTTTCCGATAGTCTTTTTAACGAACAAATAAATCGGCATAACTGACAGTTATCCGGCTGATTATTTGTTGGTTCGGTGCTTTTTTACCTCTAAAGAAAGAAGCACGGCACGGACAAACGTACAGAGATTGAATAAATAGCTGATATAAATAAATTGGCATAGACAGAATTATGACAATGAAACGAATACTGTTATTATTTCTTTTATTCTGCGGCGGGTATGTTCATGCGCAAGAGTTGGACTCGGCCCGTATCCATTACCGGCAGGGCCACAGGGAAGTGGACATGCTCTTCCGGGACAACCGCGCGGAACTGGAGCGTTTTATCCGCACCCTGCGTGAAGAACACGGTGCGGACCGCCTTGAAAGCGTCGTGATACGCTCGTGGGCATCGCCCGAAGGTGTGAACCGTCTCAACGGGGTGCTGTCAGAGCGCAGGGCCGACTCCCTGAAATCCTATCTCGTGCGCCACGCCGGAATCCCCGACAGTTTGATCTGCATACATGGAGAAGGTATTGCGTGGGACATGCTGCGCCAAATGGTCGCCGCCTCGGACATATTATACAAGGAAGAGGTGCTGCATATCCTTGACCATACGCCCGTATGGGTGTTCGACAAGGCAGGTCGCGTAGTGGACGGACGCAAGAAACAGCTCATGGACCTGCGGGGCGGTATGCCGTACACCTACATGCTGGAGAATTTCTTTCCCGAACTGCGCTCCAGCCTCTCGGTGGCCTGCTACCGGAAACCCGAACCGCCCGTAAAAGTCATTTCCCAAAAAGAGACGAAAGTGAAAGAGCCGGAACCGGCCCTGCAACCCGATAGCGTGGCGGAACCGGCCTCCGAGCCGGCAACGGTGCGGAAGGAAGCGACCGTGCAACCGCATAGACCGACAGTACAGCGGTTGGCCGTTAAGACCAACCTGCTCTACGATGCGATACTGATGCCTTCGCTCGAAGTGGAGTACCGTATCGCCGACCGTTGGACGGTGAACCTCGAAGGCGACATGGCATGGTGGAATAATGACGGCAAGCACAAATGTTACCAAGTAGCTACAATCAGCCGGAGGGACGCTGGTGGTTCGGACAGAAGCAAGGCAGCCCGTGGCACGGCCACTACCTCGGCGTGTTCGGCGGCTTCACGTGGTACGACCTTGAAAACGGCAAAGAGGGCTATCAGGGCGAGGCCGAAATGGTGGGTGTCAGCTACGGCTACATGTTCCCCATCGGACGGCGGCTCTCGCTGGAAGCCGGTATCGGTCTGGGGTACATGCACAGCAAGTACGAAGAATATCTTCCCATCGACGGGCACTACGTGTACCAGCAGACAAACCGAATGAATTACTTCGGTCCGTTGAAACTGAAGTTTGCCCTTGTGTGGCGGTTGTGGGATACCGATAAAAAGAAAGGAGGCGCACGATGAAAGCAACGCTACGATATACCCTCATGGGGCTTACGTTTGCAGGATTGACATTCCTTTCCACGAGCTGCCGGAAAGACCTGTGTTACGACCACGACGAGCATGGTCTTTCGTGAAGGTGAATCTCTCTTCCGACTGGGAACAGGAATGGGAACGTACTTACGCCTATGACTGGGAAAAATTGTGGGAAGAGGACTGGAAGTACGACTATGAAGATTTGTGTCCTGCTCCGGCCGACGGAATACGTGTCCAAGTCTATACCAGCGACGGACAGCGTATAGAGAGCAATCTGCCCGATGAAGGAGGACGGATCGCCATGCCGGAAGGCACGCACGAACTGTTGTTCTACAACAATGATACGGAATATATCGTGTTCGATGGCGTGGCCGCTTCGGAATCCGCCACAGCCACCACACGCGGCGTGACCCGGAGTTCTTTCCATGAATTGCACGCGGGGGAACGTACCGTGAACCAGCCCGACATGCTTTACGGGGCATACATGGAAGAATACACGGCAGAAAAAACACTTGCCCCGACGGAGCTGCCGGTTACCTTGCGTCCATTGGTTTACACCTATATGATACGTTACGAGTTCGAAAGCGGACAACAATACGTGGCCTTGGCACGCGGAGCCTTGGCAG
>ENA-OQCS01000910-OQCS01000910.1-human-gut-metagenome-genome-assembly--contig:-NODE-910-length-16078-cov-2.788665_pt1 | contig 16078 bp, 18 predicted proteins | sample MGYA00242757_ERZ504575 | MGnify/ENA primary metagenome ERZ504575 (study PRJEB26092, sample SAMD00036297) | human gut metagenome | host: Homo sapiens | study: EMG produced TPA metagenomics assembly of...
ATTATAAGAACAACTGCTAAACAAGCAAATCCTACAATATACCATTTCTTATTAATTCCTGATGCAAATAAAATAACAACCACTGAAAAAGCCATAATCAAAGTAACACCAGCATCATTTTGTAAATAAGTTAGCATCATTGGTGGTAGAGCAATAGCTGCTACACGACCAATTAACTGTAAATCGGTATCAAATGTATGAATTAAATATTTTTCATTATGTAAAGAAACAGTTTTAGACATACAAATAATCATTACAACTTTCATAAATTCAGAAGGTTGGAATGAAAATCCTGGAAAGTTATACCATGATGTAGCACCATTTAGATCTTTCGCAAAGGGAATGATTTGCATTCCTAATTTATAAATAGCAAATCTTTGAATAACAAGACCGACTAAAAAGACAATCAAGATTCCATAAAAAATCCACATTCCCGAGTAAATTCGATCATTTCCAAAACGATTGATTAAAAAAATCAAACCGACACCAATCATATAATAAAGGAGTTGTTTACTCCAATAACCTGTAGGATTGGGATAAGTAATATAACCAGCTGCACATTTAATTGTATAACAACTAATAAGACATAGAATAAATAAAATGATGCAAGTGGCCAACAAATTGTAGAATCTAAATATTTTTTTCATTTTGTCACCCCTAGTGATTTATAGTATACTATAAATATATCATAAAAGAAAATGTTTATTAAGAAAGGAAATAGATATGTCAGATTATTTTATTTATGTTTTAATTGCAATTATTGTAATTGTTGGAGTATGGTTTATTTTTGCAAAGGTATTAAAAAATAAAAAACCTAAAGAAGTTACTTTAAAAGATATTCCTATTGATTTAGAAGCTTTAATTCATGCTTTAGGGGGTATTGATAATATTAAAGAGAGCCAAAGTCAAGGAAGTAAAGTACGTTTCTTTGTAGAAAATGATGATTTAGTAAAAGTAAATGTTTTAAAAGAATTAGGTGCAAGTGGTGTTATTCAAGCTACAGGCAAAGTTACTGTTATTTTAGGAAAGTTCTCTGATGAAATCAGTAGAATAGTAAATGAAAAAAAATAACGTTCCAAGTTGTATTGGGGGTGAAGGTATGAAAGAAAGAATTCACTTATATGAACCTTTTTTTTCATCATTATTATATTGATGAAATTCTAAATGATTATGAATTAGAAACTTTAATTCGTGTAAAAAAGATGATTATCAACAATCAATTGCCTATATTAAATTAATTTCTATTTATTCACATCATGCAAGTATTGATGAATTACAACAACAAGTAGATTCAATTCAAATGATGATGGAAACTTATGAAGATTATCATGAATTTGAACAATATTTGATAGAAAATGAAGAACATCAAGTGATAGGAATTGATTTATGTGCACTTACTTATAATCATCATTATGATGAATTAGATTTAGAAGAATTAACACCTGATCAATATTATCAAGTAGGATTATATTATTATGACCAAAAAAATATGATCAAGCATTAGAATGTTTCCATTTAGGAGAAGAATGTGAAGATTCTGATTGTTTATGTGTGTTAGGTTATATGTATGAAAAAGGACAAGGGGTCAAACAAAGTAATCAAGTGGCCATGACATATTATCGTCTGGCAAGTGATTTAGGGAATGTTGTTGCTTCTTGTAATCTTGCTTATTTTTATGAATATGGGATAGATGTTGACCAAGATTATGAAAAAGCTTTTGAACTTATTCTTTAGGAGTCGATGAAGGATTTCCAAGATCTTTATTTTCAACGGCTTATTTTTTACAAAATGGGTATGGTGTAACTCAGGATTTAGAGGAAGCTTTTTTACGTTATGAAGAAGCAGCAGCCTTAGGACATAATGATGCGATTTGTGCTTTAGGTGAATGTTATGAATATGGTCAAGGAACAAGACAAGATTATCAAAGAGCTTTACATTATTATGAAAAAGCAGCTTATGAAGGGAATAGTCTTGCCAAATATAAATTAGGACGTTTTTATGATTTAGGTTATGGTTGCAATGAAAATTATCCAAAAGCTTTTCATTGGTATCAAGAAGCAGCAAAAGATGGTTTAGAAGTAGCAATCACAGCGATGGCAACCTGTTATGAATTTGGTCGAGGAATAGAAAAAGATAGTCAAAAAGCTTTAGAATATTATTTAAAAGCAGCGAATATGGCTATATGAATGCGCAATTTTGTTTAGGGTATTTTTATGAAATGCATAGTGAATATCCAGAAAGTGAAAAAAATAGTTTTTATTGGTATTTAAAAGCGAGTCATCAAGGAGATGGACAATCAACGTTGGCTGTGGCTTATTACTATGGTCAAGGAATTGGAACTGTTAAAGATGAAAAGAAGTCTTTTGAAGCTTATCAAAAAGCAGCCAATCTTGGAGAAAGAGAAGCGTTTTATTATTTAGGTGTTTGTTATTTAGAAGGAAAGGGTGTTTTACAGGATAAGGAAAAAGGGATTGCTTGCTTAATTAAAATAGAAGATCAGTATCCTGTTGCAGCTTATTTAATAGGACAGTATTTTAAAGAAAAGCACGATGATCAACAAGCAATTCAACATTTTAAATTAGCAATTTTAAAAGAAGATGAGGAACAGTCTTTGTATCAATTAGCACTTTATGGTGAACAAGGAATAGAAGTCAGTAAAGAGGAAATGCTTGATTATCTTTTAAGAAGTGCAAAAAAAAGGTTATTCACCAGCACTTGTAAAATATGCTTATTATTTAGAAAATGGAATTTATGTAGAAAAAGATTATCAGATGGCTTATGAATATTATTTATTAGCTTGTCAAAAACAAAATAGAGAAGGTTTTTATCATTTAGGTAGATGGTTCTTTTATGGGATAGGACAAAAAGAAGATAAGCATAAAGCAATGCAATATTATCAACAAGCTAGTCATTATCATTATTCAAAAGCAAGCTTTATGCTAGGTATATGTATCATTATGGTGATGGTATTTCTAAAGATTTAGAAAAGCTAAAGAATATTATCAATTAGCACTTCAAGAAGGATATCTTGAAGCGCAAAAGGAATTAGATAAATTAGAGGTGGAAAAATGAGTTTTGAAACAAAATTAGAAAAATATGCAAGATTAATTGTTCAATCAGGTTTGAATGTTCAAGAAAAACAAACCGTTGTCATTAGTGCATCTATTGAAAGTTATCAACTTGTAAGAGCGGTTACTAAACAGCTTATATTGTAGGCGCTAAAGAAGTTGTTGTTCATTATAGTGATGAAGAAGTTACACGTATGAAATATGAAAATATGGAAGTAGAAGATTTTAATCATGTACCTACTTGGTTTTCATCTTTTAGAAATGATTATGCGTTAATGAATGCTTGTTTTCTTTATGTTGATGATGAAGATCCTGAAATGCTTGCAGGTATTGAACCTAAAAAGATTTCTAATTGGCAAAGAGCAGTTAAAAAGGCATGTAAGACATATTTTGATTTATCCGATAATATGACAAATGCTTGGTGTATCGTAGGTGGAGCTACGCAAAAATGGGCGAATAAAGTTTATCCTGATATGTCAAATCAAGAAGCGTTAGATAGTTTATGGAATGCTATTTTTAAAGCAGCTAAGATTGATGATGAACATGATCCTGTCGAATTATGGAATCAACATCGTCGTTCTTTTGAAAAACGTGTTAATTATTTAAATAGTCTAAATTTAAAGAAACTTTATTATAAAAATAGTAAAGGGACTGAAATTACAATTGGTTTGAATGATGATTATTTATTTGCTGGTGGGGGAAGTTATTTAAAAAATGGTGTTTACAATTTTCCTAATATACCAACAGAAGAAATCTTTACATCACCTAATAAGGATGATGTAGAAGGAATTGTTTTTAGTTCTTTACCTTTAAGTTATGGTGGAAATATTGTTGATGAATTTTATTTACGTTTTAAAGATGGTCAAGTGATTGATTTTGGAGCTAAAGAAGGATATGAGGTTTTAAAAGGAATTATTGATAGTGATGAAGGAAGTAAACATTTAGGTGAAGTTGCTTTAATTCCTTATCATTCACCAATTAATGAATTAAAAAACATTATTTTATAATACTTTATATGATGAAAATGCTTCATGTCATATGGCTTTAGGCATTGGATTTTCTGAATGTATTAAAGGTGGGATTGATATGGATAAAAAGAATTGTTTGAAAAAGGGGTCAATGATTCTTTAGTTCATGTTGATTTTATGATGGGAACAGAAGATTTAATGATTGATGGTATTTTAGAAGATGGCAGTCATGTAAAAATCTTTGAAAATGGAAATTTTGTATTTTAATGATCTGTGGGGATTGCTCCCCACTTTTTAATTAGTAAAAAAGATTTCTATTATATATTATTTGACACTCCCCATGTCTAAAGACAGGGGATTCTTGCTACCTGCCAACATTGTTGGTTGACCAGTTCATTTCTGATAGGTCGCAGTGCAAGTTAGGGGTATGCCATTACCCTCCTAGAGCAGAACCTATAGTTCTCTAGGCAGTATATCTGTTACCAATATACTCAGTTGAGTTGCATATATTTATAGCTCCCAACAGATCCCTATGTGTATAAAATCCGCATCTGCACGTATAATTTCTGTCATTTGCATGATGAACACTTCCACATATCGGACAAATCTGACTTGTATACGCTGGATCTACATACTCAACTTCTATGCCTGCAAGTTTTGCTTTGTATTCTATAAATGTAGCTAGTCTATAGAATGACCATGTATGCAGGCTATGATTGTTTTTTCGACTTGTTCTTGTCGTAGAGCGTATGTTTTGAAGTCGCTCTAATTTGATTACTGATACATCATGAGCTTTTGCTGTATTTATAATTTCACGACTTAGCTTATGATCTATATCTTTCATTGATACGTTGTTCTTTGTTGTTGATCTTTAACAACTACTTTTGGCTTCTTAGCTTTTTGAAATCTTTTCTAAGATTATTGTAGTGTCTTCTTATATATTTGTTTTTTCTTCCATTTCCATAAAACTTGACACTTCCATCTGGACAGTAGCTTACAGCAGGACATTTGATTCCAAGATCAACGCCCATGACATTGTCATTTGAAGAAACAGCATCTTCTTTGGCATCATAGACGATCTGTGATACTAGATCATATCCTTTTACAACAATGCGCATCGTTCCTAATTTACTGGATGAAAAAATTGATTTCTGTCTTTCTGACATTTTTGTTTTGACTGATATACGTTTTGACTTCCATTGATGATTACTGGAAAGCCAATACTGTCATCACTGATTCTAAAATTTTGATTGTTGATATAACAACACATTTTTTTCAAAACAGGAAGTCTTACTTTAGTATTTGAATTTCTTAAAGCCTTATTATATTTTCTTATGATGGACTTGGCATCTCGGATACATTGATTACATAAGGCACTTGGAAGATTCACCTTTACATCTGCTGTTGTCATCTTTGTAATAGATCTTCCATTGACCGCATCAAAAACAAGATGATTGACTGTAGAAATATATTCTGACATCGTTGCCTTGATCAATTCTGTTTGATATTTGTTTGGACAAAGCTTGACTGTTTCTGTTAATTGCATAGATATCACCTAAACGTTTTTGATCTTCAATATACTGCTTAATTACAGAAAGGGGTGCACCACCTACTGTAGATACAAAATAGCTATTGGTCCATAGTGTTGGGATTCTTGATTTCAGCCAGGAAAACTCCTGTCTCAACACTCTGGAAGAGTAACCCTTGATTCTTTTAACTGCTTTGTGAATACCATATTGTGGATCTACTTCCATAAGCAAATGTACATGATCGGGCATGATTTCCATTTCAATGATTTCGACATTCAATTGATCACAGCTTTCTTTAATCAACTCCTTTAAGCAATCATCCACACCGTCTACAAGAACGGGATGTCGATATTTTGGACAGAATACAACATGATATTTGCAGGAATAGGTCACATTATTATTCGATTTGCATTTCATGGGAATATTATACTATCAAAAGTTATCTGACGATATGATTTATCAATAAAATCTTAAAAAAGTTGCCTTATATCTCCACAGCTGAAGTTGGGAACTTTACGAAAACATTTGGTAAAAGAGGTGAGTGAGCTTTCTTTTTTATTAAATAATAGTAGTAATTCTGTTCATTTTGTGGTAATAATTGTACTGTTGAAATAAAAGATTAAAAAATAAATATAGATTATGGGAGGATGCAATGGAAGATTTAAGACAACAAATAGAAAAAAGAAGAACATTTGCGATTATTTCCCATCCGGATGCTGGTAAAACAACTTTAACAGAAAAGTTCTTACTCTATGGAGGAGCCATCCAACAAGCAGGAACTGTTAAAGGAAAGAAAAATAGTAAGCATGCGACAAGTGACTGGATGGAAATTGAAAAACAAAGAGGGATTTCAGTTACCTCTTCAGTATTACAATTTAATTACCAAGGATATTGTATTAATATTCTTGATACTCCAGGGCATCAAGACTTCTCAGAAGATACATATCGTACTTTAATGGCAGCAGATTGTGCAGTCATGGTCATTGATGCGAGTAAAGGGGTCGAAGATCAAACACGTAAGTTATTTAAAGTATGTACAATGAGACATATTCCAATTTTCACTTTTATTAATAAGATGGATAGAGAAGCAAGAGATCCTTATGAATTAATGGAAGAAATTGAACAAGAATTAGGAATTGAAACTTGTCCTGTTAACTGGCCAATTGGTTCTGGAAAACGTTTGCAGGGTTTATGAAAGAATGATCAAGAAGTCATTCGTTTTATTCCTGTAGATGGTGGAAAAAAAAGAAGTTGAAACAGAAATTTTAAAAGCGGATGATCCAAAATTAAAAGAGTATGTAGAAGATGAACTTTATGATAAATTACAAGAAGATATTGAATTATTAGATATGGCAGGAAATGAATTTAGTTTAGAAGCTGTACGTGCTGGTAAGCTATCACCTGTATGTTTTGGATCGGCTCTTACTAACTTTGGGATTGAACCATTTTTAAAACATTTCTTAAATATGACAACCCCACCAACTCCTAGAACAGCAGATGGTGAAGTGATTGATCCTTATCAAGAAAATTTCTCAGCTTTTGTTTTCAAAATTCAAGCGAACATGAATGCTAGACATCGTGATAGAATGGCATTCTTTAGAATTTGTTCTGGTAAATTTGAAAAAGGGATGGAAGTTTATCATTATCAAGGTAAGAAAAAAATCAAATTAAATCAGTCAAAACAATTAATGGCAGATGAACGTAGTGAAGTAAATGAAGCTTATGCAGGAGATGTCATTGGTGTTTTTGATCCAGGTATTTTCTCTATTGGTGATACCATTACAACAGGTAAAAAACATTTTGCTTTTGAAGGAATTCCAACATTTGCACCAGAACATTTTGCAATGATTCGTAATAAAGATACGATGAAAAGAAAACAATTTGTTAAAGGGGTTGAACAAATTGCAAAAGAAGGAGCAATCCAAATCTTTACTGAATTAGGTGGCGGTATGGAAGAAATTATTGTAGGAGTTGTTGGTGTTTTACAATTTGAAGTTTTAGAACATCGTTTAAAGAATGAATACAATGTTGAAATTCATAAATCTCCTCTACCTTATCAATATATAAGATGGGTCAAAGAAGGAACTGATTTAAAATCATTAAATCTTTCATCTGATACAAGAAAAGTTCAAGATTTAAAAGGGCAACCATTATTATTGTTCACTAATGATTGGGGCGTAAGATGGGCTCAAGATAAAAATAAAGGTTTAGAATTATTGGAATTTTCTAAGAAACTAAAAGTAGAACTTTTAGTTCTTTTTTTTGAAAAAATATGTCCTTTTCTACACACGATAAGGGTAAAGTGCTATAATTTTTAGTGAAAAAAGGGAAGAAATTTAATATAAAAAGGGAGAAGATATTATGAAATTTCTAAAGAAAATAGCAATATTTTCATTAGTGTTTTTGTGTCACTATTTTTTATAATGCCAGTTCAAGCAAAGAGTACACAAACTTATTCTATTATCTATGATTTACAAGATGCTAGTGGAAATAAAATTGCTCAAGTAAAGTATAAAAATAAAGATTTTACTTCTGAAATAGGAAGTGAGATCAAAGTAAGAACGACTTATTTTGATAAAAAATATGGGGATTTTGATTTAGTGAGTGAACAAAGTCAAAAAGTAGAAGCAGGTAAAGATCAATATATTTTTGTTTATAGAACATATCAACATAACGATTAAAGGGAAAGTACAGTTTACTACAAAAGAAGGAACGATTCTTTTACAAGATACTTTTGATATTGATTCATCAGCAACAGTTGAAAACCCTCAAGTATATGCTGTGCCTGATAGTTATACAATTGGTGATGTGACTTATTTAAAAATGCCAGGGCAAGTAAGTGAAATTAAGTCAGTTTATTATAATGACCCAAGTGATAATACGTATTCAATTACTTATTATAATCCAAATAATACAACGGATTATGATGTCGCTTTAAAATATGTTGAAGAAGGAACGAATGATGTATTGATGCAAAAATCATTTCATGTAAATAATCAAGATTATACATATGTGCTTCCAAAAACAATGAAAATCAATGATATTTATTATGGATTAGCTGAAAATCAAGAAAATATAATTCATCATGCAGTTTCAAGTGATGTTAGGGAGTATACAGTTTATTATAAGAAAATGGATGAAAATGCTTCTTATAAATGGTCTATCTATAAAGTAGATGCTTCGACAAATAAGATTCTTGGAGAAGTAGTACAATTAGAAGTTCAACCTGATCAAAGTGTTGAATATCAAGTAGAAAAAGAATACAAAGATTCCGATGGGAATGTTTATACAGTGGATCAAGGTATGTCACAGGTATTAAAGCATAGTTATGGTGAAAGTGAACATGTAAGTTATGTTTACTATAATCCCAAAGGATACACAGCACCAAAGAGCTATATTGTAGAAGTGCAATATAAAAATATTGCAACTGATGAAACAATTGCTTCACAAAAAATAGAAATTAATAAAAAAGATGAAGATACAACAATAGATATCGTTAAAGAGTTAACAGTTAATCAACAACAATATGTTTTGGTCAATGGTCAATCAATAACGATTAATCATAGTTTTTATTCTCCTAGACGTATTTATACGATCTATTATAGAAATGTTAATGATCCTATTAATGTTGATACTGAAATTATTCGTGAAGAAGTTATTGAAGTAGAAGGACAATCTTCTGTTATTGGTGGACAAACAATTTATCGTAGAAATAATCAAACAGGAGCTTTTTCAACGGTTGGTGTTGAAAATAGAGATGGTAGTGAAAATAATAGTAATGAAGGAAGTACCTCATCGGTTGATGGTATAAATGTTGAAGATGAAGCAGTACCACAAGCAAATATAGATGCTCAAAGCCAAGAATCAAGTTCATCGCAAGTATATTATCTTGTTGCTGGATTGTTAGCAGTTCTCATTGTTATTGTAATTATTTTAAAAAGAAAAAAACATAGAAAGGAAGTGTAATGAAAAATGAAAACCTTTCATATGAAAAAAATGTATAAAAAAAGTTACAGCATTTATTTTAGCTATTACTATGATTGTGGCTTATATTCAAATAAAGGCTTATGCTTTTGATAATAATGTTTCAGAAATCACACGTAATCAAGCAGTGTCTGATGCGACGATTCAATCTGGTTTAGGTGTTGCTAAAAACTATGGTTTATTTTCTTTAGATGCTAAATCATATAATGATTTGGAATGTAGTGTTGCTGCTAAATATGCTGATTTAGGCGCTGATTATAACTTTTCAGGGAATAATACAAAAGTTTATAAAAATCAATTGACAGTCAGTAAATCATTTATGATCAATAATCAACCTCAAGCAAATAAAAATGTAACTTGAGACTTTATCGAATGGATAGTAGTCAATCTGTTTTGATTGATGAAATGACACAAACAACAGATAGCAATGGAAATGCTAAATTTGTATTTGATGGGATGAAAGATAGTAGTTCAAATAAAAGATATTCTTTTATAGATGGTGACTATCAAGTGAAAGAAGTTATCAGTGAAAATGGTGTTGAAAAGGAAATTATTCCTGATGGTTCATCTTATATTGATGAAAATGGAAATAAGATAGAAGTTAATGCAGATCATAGTGGCTTGATTCATTTGGAATCTGGGTTCCAAAATGTGAGTCAATTTGGACAAGTTAAAAATCATAGTATTTTTAAACCTCGTAATGGTAGTATTGTTGTTCTTGAAAATCAAGATGATTGGAACGCAGTTGATAAAGAAGCTATCAATCAAGGTAAAAATAATTATCGAAATGTACCTGCTGGGGTAACTTATTATAATAATGGTGAAGTAAAGATTATTAAAGCGGGTACAAATGGATTTCAACCTATTGCATGGGATCAAGAATTTGATAATTTAAAAACACTTTCAAAGAATTTAGCACATGCTCAAGATTCAAATGATGTGCAAGTTTATTATTATAATGCCGATTATTTAAAGAGTGTAGGTTCTTTAAATTTTGATACTTCAAAAAAATGGGCAGTTGTCAATGTTGAAGTTCAAGATGGACAAAGTACCATTGATATTACAGGTGATTATACGAAAAATGGCATTAAATTAGATGCGGATTTTAATAACTTAGAAACAGGAGTTATTTGGAATTTTTATACAGTAAATAATGGTGATGTGCAACCTTATACAGGTAAAGTGACATTAGCTAATCAAAATGGTGGTATTTTCTTATTACCTGCGGGTGAGTTTTATCATAATGGAACTATTGGTGGAAAAGTAATTGCAGCAAAATATAATCATGATAATGAAATTCATCAAAAAGAAAAAGTTGTCAATGTGAATAATTCTTTATCTATGTCTAATAATGGTGCATCAGAAAAATTAGAGGCTAAACAAACTATTGGTGGAACAAAGAAATTAATAGGAAAAGAATTACAAGGTAATGATTTTAAATTTGAATTACAAAAATATACAGATAGTAGTTATAGTACGCCAGATGGTGAAGCTGTTGTAACTACTAATAATGAAAAAGGTCAATTTGTTTTTAGCAATGTAGATATACTAACTTATACAGAACCAGGTGATTATTATTATACTGTTAAAGAAGTAAATGAAAATCAAAAATATATTAAATATGACGATCATACTTTTAAAGTAAGTGTTCATGTAGAAAAACAAGATAATGCTTTAATTGCAGATGATCCTGTTGTTGAAGGTGGAAAGATTGAATTTAGTAATGAATTTAACTTTGTTGGAAAGATTTCTTTAAGTCTTGCTGGTAAAAAAGTATTAAATGGTAAGAAACTTGAAAATGATGAGTTTACTTATGGATTACAAGAATATAAAGATAGTGAATATTCAACAAAAGAAGGACATGAAAAAGAAGTAACAAATGATCAAAAGGGAAATATTCAAGTTGATCTTTCTTATGATGAAAAAGATATTGGTAAACATTATTATCAATTAAAAGAAAAGAATACAAAGAAAAAAGGAATTGATTATGATCAAAGAATTTATAGCATCATAGTTGATGTACAATATGATGAATCGAAAGATCAATTAGTTGTTAGTAAGACAATTACTGTTGATGGAGAAGTGTAGATTCTATTACGTTTGAAAATACGTATTCTTCAATGCTGCTACGACATTTAAAGGTCATAAAATATTAGAAGGTAGAGATTTAAATGCAAATGAATTTAATTTTGTTCTTCAAGAAACAAATCAGATTATCAAACAGCAATTGGTGAAAGCAAGACAGTTTCAAATGATAGTCAAGGTGATTTTAACTTTGGAAAGATTTCTTATAGAGATTTAACTTATGGCGAAAAACAAATACATTATTATATTATTAAAGAAGTTAATCCTGTTTTACAAGGAACTTATCAAGGTGTAAGTTATGATCAAAAAGTTTATAAAATAAAGTGGTTGTGACTGATCAAAAAGATGGTACAGCCACAGTTGAAAGAACAGTTGAAAATAATGATATTCAATTTAAAAATACGTATCAAGCTGAAGGTTCTACAACGTTAATTATTCATAAACAATTAACAGGTGGTACTTTAAAAGCAAATATGTTTAAATTTAAATTGCAACAAACGGATGAAAAATTTAAAAAGACCGTTGGTAATAACCAAACAGTAACAAATAGTTCTTTAGGTCAAGGTCAATTTGTGATTCATTTTAATCAAGCAGGGACATATTATTATACGGTTTCTGAAGTAAATACTCATAAGTCAAATGTTACGTATGATTCGATTGTCTAATCAATAAGATCAAGACGGAAGATGATGGACAAGGAAATATCAAAGAAGTTTCTAGAAGTATTTCTTATGTAGATGAAATGACAAAACCTACAAGTGAGGAAAAAGAAAAATTTAACTTTTAAAAATGCTGTAGGTATTCAAGTAGTAGGTCATAAAAAATTAATCAATAAAAAATTAGAAGAAAGGTATGTTTACTTTTAGTATTTCTAAAATAGATTATGATAAAATAACAATAAATATACTGTTGAAAAGCAATTGATGACAACAACAAATGATGAAAATGGAGACTTTTCATTTATAAATTTTGATGAGTATCATCAAACAGGTGATTATTATTATGTTGTAAAAGAAGTTAATAATAAATTATCTTATATTGATTATGACAAGCAAGAATATATCATTCATGTAAGTGTTGAAAATGGTGATGATGGTTTAGAAGTATCAAAAGAAATTCTTAAAGATAATACTTCTGTTGATGAAATGAATTTTAAAAATACTTATCGTGGTCAAGGAAAGGTAAGGATTGATGGTAAGAAGTATTACTTGATCAAGGTGTAAGTCAAGTATTAAGCGGTGGAGAATTTAAGTTTAAAATTACAAGAGTAAATGATGAAAAAGGAAGTTTGTATAAAGGAGAAATCTTAGATTCGATTGAAAAAGAAACCGTTAAAAATGATCAAAACGGACAATTTAAATTTAATATTTCTTATAAAGATTTAGATTTTTCTAAAAAGGATAGTTATACGTTTTATTATCAAATTGATGAAGAAAATAGTGGATTGACGAAAGATGGTGTTACCTATAATAAAAATAATGATGCTTATATTATAGAAGTAACTGTAAGTGATCAACAAGATGGTAATTATGATGTTTCTTATCGAATTATTGATCATGATGAAATGATTTTTACAAATGAATATAATGCAAGTGGTGAAACACAAATTATTGGAACGAAGTCTTTAAAAGGAAAGAAATTGGTAGATGATGAGTTTACTTTTGAATTAGTTGAAGTTGATGGTATTCAAGGTAAAGAAAAGGAAAATGGTAGAAGTTGGAAACAACAAATAAAGAAGGTCAATTTATTTTTGATATTCAAGATATTAGAAAAGCTGGTACAACTTATTATAAGGTTTATGAAAAAGCTGATAAAAAGAAAACAGGTATTCAATATGATGAAACTGTTTATTATGTTGAAGCGAAAGCTGTATTTGAAGATAATCAATTGAAAGTAACTAATACGTTATATGACCAAGATGGACATCAATTAGATAAAAATAAAGGTATTGAATTTGAAAATGAATTTAAAGCTACTGGAAAGATTGATTTAAGTGGACATAAGAATTTTATTGATCAAGATGGACAAGATGTAGCTTTTGATGCAGGTGATTTCAAGTTTAAAATTGAAGAATTAGATCAAGATGGAGCGACTTTGAAAAAAGATGGATATAGTGAAACAGTTGAAAATGATCAAGATGGTAATTATCATTTTAAAACAATTCATTATCAAAAAGCAGGAATATATTATTATCGTGTAAGTGAAGTACGTGATAATTTAGAGGTCACTTATGATACAACTCAATATATTGTAAAAGTTGATGTAAAAGCAAATGATAGTAAACAATTTGATATTTCAGTTGATATTGTAAATGGTCAAAATGAACATATTGATCAAGATAAACTTAACTTTACTAATAGACTTTTTGAATATAAAGTAGCTTTATTATCGATGGGTGGTATTAAAACTGTCAGTGCCGGACAATCCGTTATAATGGATGATGGTTTGTTTAGATTTGGTTTATACGAAGGAAATGATAATGAACAAAGTAATATGATTGATACTGCTAAAAATGATACAGTAGGAGCTTATAGCTTTGATGATGTAGAAATTGATCAACCGGGTACTTATCATTATACGATTGAAGAAATGAATGCTGGTAAGGAAGTTGCTGGTATTGCTTATACAAATCATCAATATCATGTAGAAGCTGTTGTAAATAAAGATGGTAAAGGTGGCTTGAATGTTGATTCGGTTAAAGTAACGAATGAAAATAATCAAGTTGTTAAAGATCAATCGGTAGTTGTAAAGACTTCACAAGATTTATCACTTACAAACCAAGCTGTTAAATCATTAAAAGTAAATAAGGTATGGAATGATCAAGGACATAGTGACACCATCCAACCTGTAACAGTGCATTTAGTTAAAAATGGTAAGTTGTAGAAGGACAATCTATTGTATTATCAAATGATAATCAATGGAGTGGTTCGTTTGATAATTTACCAATAAAAGATAGTCAAGGAAATTTAAACGTTTATACTGTTAAAGAAGATAAGTAGATTATTATAAGACACAATATATTCAAAATGAAGATGGTAGTATTACGATTACAAATACTTATATCGATCCAACGGCAGTAGATGTTCAATTGGTTGCTAAAAAGAATTTAGTTGGTGGTAAGTCTTATCTGCTGGTATGTATCAATTTGATTTATTGGATGGTAATAATGAAGTTGTTGAAACACAAACAAATGATGATCAAGGTAATATTTATTTTAATACATTGAATTTTAATCAAGAAGGACATTATGTTTATTATATTCAAGAACATGTAAATGATAATGATCCATTTGTTGAATATGATCAATCTATTTATCAAGTCAATATTGATGTTTCAAGAAACGGTAATAATTTACAAGCTAAAGTAGAATATCTATTAGATGATAAACAAGTGGATGATGTTACATTTAATAATATTTATCATCCGTTATCATTAACTGTTCAAAAACGTTCTAAAGATTTATCGAAAGATCCTTTGGAAGGTGCTGTTTATGGATTATATAAAGTAAATGAAAAAGGAACAGATATTCTTATTGAAAAACAAACTTCTAATAGTGAAGGATATATGACATTTATGAAAGCTGTTCCTGAATATCAATATTATTTTAAAGAAATCTCTGCACCTAATGGACATACAGTTGATGAATATAAGACAAAGACATTTACAATTAAATGGATACGTCATAAAAATGGTAAAATTTCTTATCAATTAATTTATGATGGTCAAAAAGAAGATTTAGAAGAAGAAAAACAAGAGAATAGTTTAAACTTATATGCACAACAATCAATAGCGTTATTAGAAAATGAAGATACAAGTGTGAACTTAGAAGCTATTGGAGTAGCAGATGAAGTAACTAAGTTAAATGTGACTAAAGTAGATAATCAAGGTAATTATTTAACAGGAGCACATTTACAAATTCTTGAAAAAGAAACTGGAAAAGTTATTTGTGATTGGGTTTCTACAGCGGATACCTTTAGCACTTTAAGAGAATTAAATGTAAATACTGTTTATATCTTAAGAGAAGTTGAAGCTCCAACAGGTTATGTAAAAGCAAGTGATACAGAATTTAAATTAGATGATTATGGTATTGTAACGAAGATTTCTGGAGATGCTCAACTTGTAGATGATCAAACATTTAATTTATATAATTCTAAACAAATTAAAGAAAAAGTTGTTTATAAAACAAATGTGACAACTGTAAAAACAGGAGATAATACAAATATTGTTATTTATGTAATTTTATTGTTTATTTCTTTAGTGTGTATCTTTATCTTCTTAAAGGAAAAAAGAAGGGAATAATTTGTTTCTTTTAAATTAGGCTTTATGAAATAACATGATATTTTTGAAATAGAGCTAATGAGAAACCATGAGGCAAATCTCAAATGAGACACCTCATGGTTTTATATTGTCTAAAAATCTACATGTCTGAGTTCGAAAAGTTTAT
>ENA-OQCS01000911-OQCS01000911.1-human-gut-metagenome-genome-assembly--contig:-NODE-911-length-16072-cov-4.907620_pt1 | contig 16072 bp, 19 predicted proteins | sample MGYA00242757_ERZ504575 | MGnify/ENA primary metagenome ERZ504575 (study PRJEB26092, sample SAMD00036297) | human gut metagenome | host: Homo sapiens | study: EMG produced TPA metagenomics assembly of...
TAAAAAAATTTGTGTTTTTTTGAAAGCGACATCTTGCATATACTATTAGCAGACAGTATACTAAGTACAACAAAGCGGTTTCGAAAAATGAAAAAACTTCAATTTTTGAAAGCGGGTGACTATATGAAAACAATCACGAGAGCAAAATATCTCGATAGAATCATTGAACTGAATGGCACTCCTGACATCAAGATCATCACAGGTATTCGTCGATCTGGTAAGTCCAAACTGATGCAGGCGTATATTGCGTATCTGAAAAGCAACTTTGAAAACATCAATATTATCTTCATTGACTTCATGGATTTAGCGTATGAAGAAATCAAGGAATACCATGCCTTACACGCCTATGTGGAAGAACATTATCAAGAAGGCAAAACGAACTACCTGTTTGTAGACGAGGTTCAGATGTGTCCCAAGTTTGAGCTGGCAATCAACAGCCTGTACTCTAAGGGAAAATACGACATCTATGTAACAGGCTCTAATGCTTTCCTGTTGAGTGCGGATCTGGCAACTCTGTTTACCGGACGCTATATTGAAATTCATGTGTTTCCTTTCAGCTTCCAGGAATATTGCCAATATTATGATGATATCAGTGACAAAGATAAGCTCTTTGATGAGTACGCTATCAAGGGCGGTTTAGCAGGTTCCTATGCTTATAGAACCGAAAAAGACAGAACAAACTATATCAAAGAGGTCTACGAAACTATTGTTACAAGGGATTTGGTACAGAAATATACTCTCCCGGACACTTTGGTTTTACAACGTCTGAGCGAGTTCCTTATGGATAATATCAGCAACCTGACTTCTCCTAATAAGATCAGTCAGCTACTGACAGCAAATGAGACTCCAACCAATCATGTAACCGTCGGCAAATACATTAAGTATTTGTGCAATGCTTTTGTATTTTATGATATTAAGAGATACGACATCCGAGGTAAGAAATACCTTGAAAGCTCTGAAAAGTTCTATTTGTGTGACAGCGGTATTCGATATGCAATACTGGGGAGCAGAAATATGGATTATGGCAGAGTATATGAAAACATCGTATGCATCGAGCTTCTTCGCCGTGGATATGATGTTTATGTCGGCAAGCTTTATCAAAAGGAAATCGACTTTGTTGCTCAGAGAGGTAGCGAGAAGTTTTATATTCAGGTCAGCGACAACATTTCCGGGCAGGAAACATTTGAGAGAGAACGCTCTCCTCTGCTTCAGATTCGAGATGCTTATCCGAAAATGATTATTGCCAGAACCAAACATCCCCAATATAGCTATGAAGGAATCCAAATTCACGATATAACCGATTGGTTACTACAAGAATAAATAAGGCGAAATATCTCCGTCATTCTCTTTTGAAATGTTGGATACTTTGCAATAATACAGTAACCATAGATACTGATTCCTTCGGCACTAGCTTCTGCAGCCTTCACAGATACCGGAATCACGCTCTCAAATATCGGAATACTGGTTCCGTATTGTTCCAAGAGATCAATAACATGAAACCAGATATTGAGGAACTGCGCAGAAAATATATGGATAATCCACCTGAAGGCATGACGTCCATGGACATTCGCCGTATGAGCGAGGATGAACTTCTGGATATGGATTATTTCCTAAATGAGGATGAATTGGATGATTATTTTGGCGAAGAAGGTTTCTACATCTTTTAATACCAGTAGGTAGTGTAAAATAGTTTGTGTTTTTGGTAAAAATAACTCCTTTTTGGTAAGAATTCAGATATGACAATTCTTATCGAAAAGGAGTATTTTTTATGGCAGTTGCAAAGGAACAAATTCGACAGATTATCTCAGAAAACAACATTAATACTTAAATAGTAATCAAATTCCATATATATTTTTATAAAATAGAAACGACAGGTCCGAAACCCTTGATTTTCAAGGATTTTCGTCCTGCCGTTTTTCATTTTCATAGTCAGGCGGATAAAATCATCCGCTTCGCTACGCAGCTCTACACCGAATAACTGCTCCGCAGGGAACTTACTTGATTCAGCTAAATTTTGCGAAATTATAATCCCACTCATCCCTATCAGGAAGCTGCTTACAGATTCTTAATTCGTTCAATTGCTTCCAGTGTATTCTCATGTGTTCCAAACGCAGTGAGACGGAAGAATCCCTCACCATGAGCACCAAATCCTGAGCCTGGAGTTCCTACAATGTTGGCTTTTTCAAGAAGATAGTCAAAGAACTCCCAGGAAGTCATCTTATCCGGTGTTTTCAGCCAGATATACGGAGCATTTACGCCACCGGATACGGAATAGCCTGCTGATGCCAGACCTTCGTAGATAGCTTTGGCGTTACTCATGTAGTAACCTACCTGTTCTTTCAGCTGTGCTTTTCCTTCAGGAGAGTATACAGCCTCTCCTGCACGCTGCACGATGTATGGAGCACCGTTGAATTTTGTGCCATGACGTCTTGCCCAGAGACTGTGGAGATCTACGCCGTCACGAACCAGATCCTTTGGTACAACTGTAAAGCCGAGGCGGACACCTGTGAAACCTGCATTTTTGGAGAAGCTACGCAGCTCAATGGCACAGGTTCTTGCTCCTTCACACTCATAGATGCTGTGCGGTACATTTTCTTCGGAAATGTATGCTTCATATGCTGCATCATAGATAATGACGGAGCCATTTTTATTTGCATAATCTACCCATTCCTGAAGCTGGGGTTTGGTGATTGCACCACCGGTCGGGTTGTTCGGGAAGCAAAGGTAGATAAGATCCGGTACTTCTTCCGGGAATTCCGGAAGGAAGCCGTTGGCTTCTGTACATGGCATATAGATTACGTTATCAAAGTTGCCACGTTCTTTGTTGTATTCGCCTGTACGGCCTGCCATTACGTTTGTATCTACATATACAGGATATACAGGGTCGCACACTGCAATCTTGTTATCCAGTCCGAAAATTTCCTGGATATTTCCGGAATCGCTCTTTGCACCGTCAGAGACAAAGATTTCGTCTGCTTCAATGTCGCATCCTCTGTCTTTGTAGTCATTCTTTGCAATGGCAGATCTTAAGAATTCATAACCAAGATCCGGTGCATAACCATGGAAAGTAGCTGCATCACCCATTTCATCTACAGATTTATGAAGTGCCTCAATGATTGCCGGAGCCAGAGGCTGGGTTACATCACCAATTCCAAGTGAGATCACGTTTGCCTGTGGGTTGGCTTCTTTATATGCTTTTACTTTTTTTTGCAATTGTGGAAAACAGATAGCTTCCCGGTAATTTCAGATAGTTGTGGTTTACTGTTACCATGTTTGATTTCCTCCCTGGCATGTTTTGCAGTTTTTATATACCTGTCTACAGCAGGCTGCTGCTTTGCCTTTCCATTTCTATTTGTGTCTGTTCTGCAAATATATTTTATTCGAGTTTTATTATACTTAATTATTTAATAATGTAAAGTCTCAAAGTGTTTTCTGAGAATAATTTTTAATATTAACATTACTGTTCACTGGTAATATCCCGCGAGGTGTTTTTTGTGAGCGAAGGTCACAGAAAACCCGAGACATACTGCGCGAATTATGCGATTAGCATAAATTCTGTGCATCGCGAAGCGTGTTGCTGTGAACAGAGTGAACAGTAACATTTTTTACTCCGGGCATAATGTCCGGGGTGATTTATTTTATTTACGCTTCTCTACTTCTTTCATAAGTGTCTCGCGCGCACTTGCAGGATTTGCCTTGCCTTTCATCTCTTTCATGATCTGGCCTACAAAGAAGCCCATGACTTTATCTTTACCTCCCAGAAGTTCTGAAAGTGGTCCTGGGTTAGCATCCAGGATCCTGTTGATGGTTTCTTCCAGAAGTCCTGTGTCTTCTACAATCTTCAGACCATGTTCCTCAATGTAGGCTACAGGATCAATGTCTTCCGCAAAGACTTTCTCAAAAACTTTCTTGGCATTCTGTGGGCTGACTTCGGATTTTTCTACCATTACCAGAAGATCTGCAAGATGTTTCGGTGAGAAAGATACCTGCTCCGGGTCCATTGCTTTGTCCTTGGTCAGACGAAGTACTTCTCCCATAAACCAGTTTGCTGTTTTCTTGGCATTTCCGTAAATAGCTGCTGTTTCTTCGAAAAGTCCTGCCAGATGACGGGATTCTGTAAGGATTCCTGCGTCATAAGCCGGAAGTCCGTATTCTTCCTGATAGCGGGCCTGTTTTGCTTCGCGAAGCTCCGGCTGCTCTGCCTTGATTTTTTCGATCCATGCATCAGAAATATGAATCGGCGGAAGATCAGGATCAGGAAAATATCTGTAATCCTTGGCATCCTCTTTGGAACGCATCGCATAAGAATATTCTTTGTTGTCATCCCAGCGGCGTGTTTCCTGTGTAACTGTCTTGCCTTCTTCGATCAGTTCAATCTGACGTTCTCTTTCGCCTTCGATTGCTCTGGCAATGGCTTTGAAAGAGTTCAGATTCTTCATCTCTGTTCTGGTTCCGAATTCTTCTGCTCCTACTTCACGGACAGAAAGGTTAACGTCTGCACGCATGGAACCTTCCTGAAGCTTACAGTCTGATACACCCAGATATTGCATCATACAGCGGAGTTTTTCAAGATAGGCGATTACTTCCTCTGAGCTTCTCATATCCGGCTCAGATACGATCTCAATCAGCGGTACACCGCTTCGGTTATAGTCTACCAGAGAGCAGTCTTCCCATTCATCATGGATCAGTTTACCTGCATCCTCTTCCATATGCATTTCATGAATGCGGATTTTCTTTTTCCCTGCAGAGGTTTCAATCTCTACCCAGCCATCATGGCAGATTGGCAGGTACAGCTGAGAGATCTGATAGTTCTGCGGGTTATCCGGGTAGAAATAGTTTTTACGGTCAAATTTGCAGTACTGATTAATCTGGCAATTAGCTGCAAGCCCTGCTTTCAGGGCAAATTCTACTACTTTCTTATTCAGTACAGGAAGGGAACCCGGCATACCTGTGCAGACCGGGCATGTATGTGTATTCGGTGCTCCTCCGAACTCTGTGGAGCATCCGCAGAAAATTTTCGTTTTTGTGGCGAGTTCTACATGGACCTCAAGTCCAATGACTGTTTCGTACTGTTTCATTATCTGATGCCTCCTTCTCCTGGTACGGCAAAGGAGCCGCGGCTGGTTTCATAAGCGTGTGCTGCACGCAGAATTTTCTTCTCCATGAAGCAGTCTCCGATCATCTGGATACCGATTGGAAGACCTTTGCTGTCTTTTCCACATGGGACTGTGACTCCCGGAAGGCCGCAGAGGTTAACTGCTACTGTGTAAATATCTCCAAGGTACATGGCAAGAGGGTCTTTTAAGCTCTCTCCGATTTTCGGTGCCGTAAATGGAGATGCAGGTGCAAGAAGTACATCATATTTACTGAATGCCTCGTTAAATTCTTTTTTGATCAGTGCTTTAGTACGGAGCGCTTTCAGATAATATGCATCATAATAACCGGAGCTTAACACGAAAGAACCAAGCATGATACGACGTTTTACTTCCTCTCCGAAAGCTTCTGTTCTTGTCTTTTTGTACATATCGTGGAGACCGTCATATTCTGCGGCACGATAACCATACTTACGCCATCGAAACGTTCCAGGTTGGAACTTGCCTCTGCACTGGCGATAATATAATAGGCAGGAATCATGTATTCCATAGTCTTGATGGAAAAGAATTCTACTTCTGCGCCCATCTCTTTAAGAGTATCAAGTACGCCCATAAAGGATGCTTTTACTTCCGGATCAAGTCCTTCTGCAAGATATTCTTCCGGAACACCAAATTTCATACCTTTGACATCTCCTGTCAGTTCTTTGGAGAACTGCAGGTCTTCTCTTTTCATGGATGTGCTGTCTTTTTCATCATGTCCTGCAATAATTTCCAGAAGGGCTGCGCAGTCAGCTACATCTTTGCCAACCGGACCGATCTGATCCAGAGAGGATGCGTAAGCTACCAAACCGTAACGGGATACCGTTCCATATGTTGGCTTGATTCCGTCACGCCACAGTAAGAACTTGGCTGCCGGATAGAACCACCAGTATCAGAGCCGAGTGCCAGGTAAGTTTCTCCTGCTGCCACTGCTGCACAGGATCCACCGGAAGATCCGCCCGGTACGTGTTCCAGATTCCATGGGTTTCTGGTGATGCCGTAAGCGGAGGTCTCTGTTGTACTTCCCATGGCAAATTCATCCATGTTTGTTTTTCCGATAATGACCAGTCCGGCTCTTTCCAGACGGTCAATAACTTCTGCATTATACTGAGGCACAAAATTCTCGAGAATCTTTGATGCACAGGTGGTTTTCTTTCCGTTAATACAGATATTATCTTTAATCGCAATCGGTACACCTGCAAGAGGACTGGTATAAGTACCGTCCTCAATGCCTTTTTGTACTTCTTCTGCACGTTTATATGCTTCTTCTTTATATGTGTCAAGATAAGCGTGTACTTCTGAATCCTGTTTCTCAATCTGTTCAAAAACAGTTTTTACTCCATCCAGGACGCTGACCTGACGCTGTTTTATTTTTTCCCCAAGCTGCAGGGCTGTTAATTTTTCCAACTCCATTGTCCTGTCTCCTATCCTATGGTCTTCGGAACCTGATACTGTCCTTCTTTTGCTTTTGGTGCATTTGCCAGCATTGCTTCTTTGTTGTCTCCGTTTGTGACAACATCCTCACGAAATACGTTTTCGTCCTGGAAAATATGGGACATAGGCTCTACTTCCGATGTATCCAGTTCATCCAGTTTCTCTACATAATCAAGCATTTTCTGCATTTGGGCCTTTGCTTTTTCCTTTTCTTCTTCTGAGAGGGAAAGCTTGGCCAGGATGCAGACATTTTCCATTGTTTCATCATCTATAATCTTTGCCATGATTTTCTCCTTATATATGCTGTCTATAGCATTCTATATTGCTTTTATTTCTTTCTTCCCGGAATCAATCTGCCGCTTCCGGTCAATATATAGACAGCTTTCCAAATTTCTGACTTATTTACGGCTCCAGACGGTTCATATCTCGCGGGAAGAGGCAGGTTTCACGAACATTCTCTTCGCCGATAAGCTGCATGGTCAGACGTTCCAGACCGATTCCCAGTCCACCGTGAGGCGGCATACCATGTTTGAAGGTATCCAGATACTGTTCCATACCTTCCTGTGTCATACCTCTGTCTTCAATCTTCTGTACCAACATGTTGTAATCATGGATGCGCTGTCCGCCTGTTGTGATCTCAAGGCCTTTGAATAACAGGTCAAAGCTTAAGGTAAATCTTGCATCTTCCGGATCATCCATTGCATAGAATGGACGTTTCTTTGACGGATAATGTGTGACAAATACGAAATCTGAGCCATATTCTTCTTTGAAATACTGTCCGATCAATGCTTCTTCTTCCGGTTCCAGGTCAAATGGGTTTCTGATCTTACGATTGTATTTCTGAGATACCAGTTCTTTGGCTACATCGAAACGGACTGCCGGGATTTTGGACACGTCCGGGATTTCAAGTTTCAGAATCTGTACTTCTTTTGCATATTCTGTTTTCAGAAGGTTCATGGCATACTGCAGGAATCCTGTTTCCATTGCCATGATTTCTTCGAAGCTGTCAATATATCCCATCTCGAAGTCCAGACTGGTATATTCGTTTAAGTGACGTTTGGTGTTATGTTTCTCAGCACGGAATACAGGACCTGTCTCAAATACTCTGTCAAATACGCCAACCATCATCTGTTTATAAAACTGTGGGCTCTGCGCAAGTACTGCAGGTTTGTGGAAGTAGCTGAATTTGAAAAGGTTTGCTCCACCCTCTGCTCCTCTGGCTCCGATCTTCGGAGTATGGATTTCTGTGAATCCCTGTCCGTAGAGATAATCACGGAATGCTTTTGTCAATGCTTCCTGGATTTTAAATTTGGAACGCTCCTGAATGTTTCTCAGGGAAATCGGTCTGTAGTTTAATTTTGCTTCCAGAGAAGTGTTCAATTTCCATTTGTCGATTGCCATTGGAAGGGGCTCTGCAGGTGTTGATAAGATATCAATATGACGGATACGAAGTTCTCTTCCGTGGGGTGCTCTCTCTTCTTCATGCAGGATTCCCTTCACCCTGATCGTCATTGCTTCCTTCAATTCATGAATGGAAACATTTGCCATTTCATTTTCATAGACTGTCTGGAATAAACCTTCCCTTCTTCTAAGAATGATAAATGCCACATCACCCATATTACGGATGCTGTGAACAGCGCCTTCGATTACGGCTTCCTGGTTCAGGAGATTATTACCTACGAGTTCCTCCCAGGTATTGATTTCTTTTTTCCATGTTCCATCCATAAATTCCATTTCCTCATCCTCCATTTCTTCATTTCTGAAAACCTTTATGATATCTCTATGAGTTTCATGTTCAAAAGTCTTTTCGTGCAGGCATGAACGACTTTCTGACCTCGAACCCCGGAATATCAAAAAGGCGTAATCAGAAAATCCGGAGACACTTGTTCCCTGGACTCTCTGATTACGCCTTTGTAATCATTCTTCCCGTTATTATCTATTTTATGTTTGTTTGTATTCTTTCTATATATAATATGATGTCAGGGCCAAAATGTATTTTGCCTCTAACTTAATATGAACAAAAATATATTTTTTATATTACCACATATTCTGTCAAAATAATATCGTCATTTTTTACAAAATTTTCCTTATTATTTTCGGATATTTATTTAGAACGTGTTTGAAAAATCAGATTTCATCATACATCAGCATAAGCAACATCTGTGCGGTTTCTACCATGTTGGTTCCTGAATCCATGCTGCATTTCTGGATGTGTCGATATGCTTCCTCTTCTGTCATCTGGTTTTTTTCCATCAGAAGGCGTTTGGCATTCGAGATATAATTCTGTTCTTTTTTTGATCTGGGCTTTGGTTTCTTCTTTTCTTTTTTTATCCGGCGTTCCAGGTGATAGAGCATGTCATTGACCGTATCTATCAGTACGCTTGCTTTCATCGGCATCTGTACAGTGCTGACAGAATTCGGTGCTTCATCTATAATACGCTGAGAAGCCAGAAGCAGCATTTCAAAATACTGTGGCAGGTCATCGAGAGCGTCTTTATAATAGGCATCTGTCAACTTATACCCACATATCAGGACACCACTGTCAAGCTCTGAGATACTGGCCAGCGCATTAGAGACAGAGCTGCAGACAGAGGCTACTGTGAGCCCATGTCTGTTAAGTATTGTGCGTATTTTCTTTGCGTCTTCGATTTTCGGTAACGCAATCACAATGCTGCTGCTCATAACTCTGCCTCTCCTCTTTCTGTTACAGCCTGAGTCCCCACCCACTGCTTATTGCTTTTCGCAACCTCCGCAGGGACTTGCTTGATTTTGATCAAGCGGATATTCGCAATCTCCACAGGGGACTTACTTGATTCGGTTAAATTCTGTATAAGTATTCCTCGATTTCCCAAGCTGAAATTTCTCTTGTATAACGCAGCCATTCTTTTTTCTTGGCTGCTGCGTATTCTTTACAAAATTCTGTTCCAAGTACTTCTTTGATCCAGTCACTCTGTTCAAAGTAATCAATTGCTTCGTTTAAATTTCCCGGAAGATTCTCAATCTTCATTGTTTTCTGGTCTGTTTCAGATAGCTCTCTGCTGGAGGACTTGGTCGGATAAATCTTCTTATGGATTCCATCCAGTCCTGCTGCCAGACATACTGCAAATACCAGATACGGATTTGCTGCTGCATCCGGACTTCTCAGCTCGATCCTTGTTTCCATACCTCTGGATCCCGGAATTCTTACCAGGGAATTCTGGTTATTCTTTGTCCATGTCAGTTCTGTCGGTGCTTCATATCCGGGAACCAGACGTTTATAGGAATTTACAATAGGATTGGTGATCAGTGCCATCTCTTTGCTGTGAGCCAGAAGACCACCTACAAAGTAATAAGCTTCTTCACTTAATTCCTGGGGATTTCCCGGATTGACGAATACATTTCTTCCATCTTTAAATAAGAAGAAATGAATGTGCATTCCAGAGCCGTTTACTTCTGCCCGCGGTTTCGGCATAAAAGTCGCATGAAGGCCATGACGCTTGGCAATAGTACGGACTGTCATTTTGAATGACATAACCCTATCTGCAATAGTACGCACTTCACCGTATTTAAAATCTACTTCATGCTGGGCAGGTGCAGTTTCATGGTGGGAGGATTCCACCTCAATTCCCATGTCTTCCAGATTTAATACAATATCACGTCTTGCGTTTTCACCTAGATCCACAGGACTGACATCCAGATATCCTGCCTTCTCATGTGTTACAGTGGTCGGAACTCCGTTATCATCTGTATGAAAAAGGAAAAATTCACATTCCGGATCTACCAGACAGGTATATCCCTCCTTCTTTGCCTCCCGGGCAGTTTTCTTCAGGATATATCTCGGACTTCTCTCATGAGGGGTTCCGTCCGGACAATAGATGTCGCATAACAGTCTGGCAACTTTTCCCTGCTGTGGTCTCCACGGAAGGATTGCAAAAGTGTAAGATCCGGTCTTAAATACATATCCGGTTCAGACTCTCCTGCGATTCCTGCTATAAAGGAACCATCTACGATACATCGGTTATCCAGTGCACGGGGAAGTTCCCGGGCAGTTATGGCGATGTTTTTCAGCGTTCCGAACATATCTGTGAACTGGAGACGGATAAATTCCACGTCTTCCTCCTCAGCCATCTGTAATATTTCTTCTCTGGTATAATTCCCCATTTTCACTCACTCCTTGTCAGCATAATTTCTGCTGTTTTTGCATTCTTAATAATTCTTCGATACAGTTTTGTCCTGTCTGGAAATTTTATAGATTCTTTTGATATAATGATATAAAAAATGGCGCACCTTCTACAGTTACTTTTCTATAGAAAGAACGCCTTTGTTCATGTAGGCAATTATAACAATGTACCTGTTCTTTGTCAACTGCTTATTTTTTCATCGGCTCTTTCCATGTTACTGTGCATTCCGCTCTCAATAACATGCTTTGCTGCTTACATATAATTGCTATTTTGAGAATACCGCATCATTCCTCGAAAGAAGATATACGCAATACTGATTCCCTCGGTTCATGGATTTCTACCCCTTCTTCTAATGCAGCTTCAAGCCATGCTTTTTTTCATCCAGGGCATTTGAAATTGCACTTTCTACTATTTCCCTTACCATTTCTACATATACTTTCTTTATCGGCTCATGTTTTGGTATTGTAATAGGCATACATCCAGACTTTTTAAATGTATAATGACTGCTTCCACTTCTCGGAACATTCATAAATAAATTTTTTCGTTTGTCATAAGCTCCTCCCACTGCCTTTAGGGACGCCACTGAAAAAGTGGTAAGTTTAGTATCACAGGGCGTCAAATATGTGCAAAAATGTTCCTTGATAATAAAATATTGCTAAAATAGTGTTTTGAGGGATGCAAAATCTACCCTTTTGAGAGATGAATTTTCCTATTTTTCCTCATTTGGGCAGACTTCTCCCTTTAGTTTTAAAATTCGTTTTAAATTGACTGCAAATATTGATACTGCTCCTTGAAGTTGCATGTTTGATAGTCCAGCAGCATCACAACGACTATATCCGTGTATATTTTTTAATTCACTATTTTTTGCCTCTATCATATAGCGGGTTTTGAAACGTTCCTTGAAATATTGTGTTTTTTGAAACGCTTCTTGATTTTTATGATAATCCGATTTAATAGTGATACTATACGTTTTGGTTTTTGCATTTTCTTTATAGCAGCCATTACGATAAGGACAGACATGGCATTTATTAATATCGAAAAAATATTTGATACGTGTATTCTTTTTCTGATTACTACGTTTGTCAATTCGATATTTTATAGCCAAATGCCCCGCTGGGCACTGCATGGTATCCGCATCTTTATTAAAGATAAAGCCGTCCTCTGAACGAGTCCCTTTTATGATGCTCGGGTTAAGCTTTGAAATTAATTTATAGTCATTGCTTTGTGCATCTTTTAAATTTTCCAGTGTGGAATATGCGGTATCTGCTATTACTTCATTAACGGTTGCACCTGCTGCTTTACTTTTTTGAACCAGTACTGGAAGTTCCTGACCATCAAATGCTTCGCCGGATGTGATTGTTGCTGCTGTGATAATCCGTTCATCTGTCATGGCCAAATGAGTTTTGTATCCGTAAAAAGAAGAATTGACGTTTTATAGCCAATCCGGGCATCCGGGTCAATGGATTTGATCATAACAATAATTCCAGGTATATCTATAAAACGGGGCGAATTTAGCGCAGAACTCATTCTAAAGGAGAGAGACGGGAAAGGTTCCATGACTTTTTTCCCTCTGTTCCCAGGAGTTACATTGGCTTATATTTTTGTGAACTCTCCTGTCTGGACAGCCCCAGACTTTCACGATAATGGCTCCATGGAAACAGGACCATTGCTCTTAAATTACTGTGTAACAGGACGATGCGAACTCATTCTGAATAACGGGAACTTTGTGTATGTGAAAGATGGGGAGATATCCTTAACCGAACGATTCGCCAGACAGCAATACGTTTATCCCCGCCGAATCTATGAAGGAATTGAGTTTTTTGTGGATATGGATACCGTAAATGCTCAAAGTTCCTGGGTAGAGGCTGAATTTGATATTGATTTCCACAGACTCAGAGATTTTTACTGCCGGATGGGGGTACTTATATTGCGTCGGTTACGACTGAGATAGAAGAAGTCTTAAAAAAGCTGTGGTCATTACTGGATATTTCTGTTCCGCTGGCAATCCCACAAATGAAAATCTATACCCTTGCCCTGTTTTCACTGCTTCAAAATCTGAAAGAAATACCACCTTCCAAGCTGCACTTCTTCACAGAAACACAGGTAGACATTGCAAAACGTGTGGAAAAAATCATCACTTCTGATCTGCGCCAACACCATCCTGCGTGGGAACTGGCTGCACAGTTTTCCGTCAGTGAAACCAGCCTGAAGAACTACTTTCGCGGAGTTTATGGTCAAAATATATCAATTTATTTACGTGAAGTTCGTATGCAACGAGCTGCTGAATTACTCACTACTACAAACTTATCTGTATCGGAAATTGCAGAACAAGTTGGTTATTTGAATCAAAGCAAGTTTTCTTCGGCATTTAAGAAGCAGTTCAACGCTTCGCCATTAGAATTTAAGCGCCGCAAAAATTTAGAGAGAAATACTTCCAACTGACGGGTTCTAACATTTTTCACAATAAATATTTTTATTAGAAACTCATGACAAATGAAGTCAGAGTCATTTCTTATATTATAGGAAGTGACTCTGATTATTATAATTTACACCACTTTACAACTTTTTCTGTTCCGACAGCAGATACCTTATTTTTGCTGATATTATCCATACTGGCCTTAGAATCCGCACATTCCATCCGGTTTCTATATCAGCATTTTTTATCCAGAATAACGGAGAAATCACTGAATGTATTTTATTATGCATGTTCCTATGCAAAGATTGATCATTCCAGATTTATGAATACTACTGTCAGGATTGTTTTGAAGCTGATACCGGATTCATTGCAGACACAGCCTGTATTTCTGTGCGTGGATGATACGATGGTATCTAAATTTGGCACAAAATTTGAAAATGTTTCAAAACTGTTTGACCATGCCGCACACAACGGTTCCAACTATCTGAATGGACACTGCTTTGTGAGTGTCATGCTCTGCGTACCTGTCTGGAATGGGGATAAAGTATATTATCTTTCACTTACTTTTTGTTTTGAATACTCTTCCAATAACTGACTTGCATTGTAATTTTTCTTTTAAAGAATATCTGAGCGGAAATCCTTTTTTAACTAAACGTAATTCATTTTGCACATTATAGCTGACAACATTCTGTCCTAATATCAATATAGAAAACAATAATACATGCCTTCTTTCATCAGCATAATCATTGTATCAGGATAAAGTTCACAAGGTATCCGCAATACGTTCCCTTAAGTTCATGTCATTATTGAAATCGTACATATTTCAGTATAAAAAGTTCAGTATTCAAATTCTGACTATTTATAGTAAATATGGTCTATCAAAATGACTATTTTCTGTTTCATTATTTAACTTAACCAAACAATTCCTATGCATAAAGACGGAATTCACCTTACATTTCCCCTATATATTTTTCTGCCATATGTACTGCCATAGCACCATCTGCAACAGCTGTTACTATCTGACGAAGTAACTTTGTTCTGACATCTCCTACAGCATAAACACCTGGAATACTCGTTTCAGTATTTTCACCTGCCACAATATATCCTTTATTATCCAGTTCTATCTGATTCTCTAAAAATCTATTGTCGGTTTTCTTCCTATGCTCACAAACAAGCCGTCACATTCTATAATGTTTTCTTCTCCTGTAACTGTATCTTTCAACCGCACACCAGTCAATCGTTCTCCATAAAGCAGTTCTTTTACTGTACTATTCCATCGAAACTCTATATTTTCAGTTTTCATCAGCTGGTCATTGTAAATTTTTGTTGCACGTAATGTATCTCTTCGATGAACAATGATAACTTTCTTAGCAATTCGACTTAAAAGAGTAGCATCTGATACAGCAGAATTTCCACCACCAACAACAACCACAATCTTATCTTTATAAAACATACCATCACAGGCGGCACAATAAGCAACTCCATGACCTATCAATCTTTTTCTTTATCAAGACCAAGTTCTCTTGGATTTGCTCCTGTAGCTATCACTACTGTTTTCCCAATATAAATTCCCGAACTAGTTTCTACTCTCTTAAGCTTCCTGCTAAATCCATATTAAAAACTTCTGCATATTCACTTTTAGCACCATATTTTTCCGCCTGTTTTTGCATTTTCTCTGCCAATGAAAATCCGTCAATTCCATTTTCAAAACCAGGATAGTTATCAATCTGCCATGTCAGTGACATCTGGCCACCTGCAGATAATTTTTCTAAAACAATTGTTTCAAGTCCTGCTCTGGCTGCGTATAATGCTGATGTATACCCACCAGGTCCTCCTCCCACGATAATCATATCGTAAACATGATTTTCATTCATACAACAGTCCTCCTATTTTATTTTTCCAAAGCTTCATTAATAAAGTTTTCTATCATTTTTTTTTTGATTCGGGTGCAACAATAGAATCTATTGCCTTTCCATCTCGATATAAAACCAGCGTAGGAATTATCTCAATCTTTTCAGCTTCTGCAATCTGTGGTTCTTCATCAATATTTACTTTTCCTGCAATAAGAATATCGCTGTATTCTTCACTTATTTTTTCATAAGCTGCTCCAATTCTACAGCAATAACCACACCAAGGTGCCCAGAAATCAACCAAAACCAGTTTTTCCTTATGAATTAATTGTCCAAACTTTTCTTTATTTATATTTATTGATGTCATATTTTTTAACCCCTTCTCCTGTTTGAACTTAATATACCCCATAAAAGATCTTGCTTCCGTGATGATATCACAGAAAAAACAATTTACTTTATTACGCTTCTTTTTATTTCTATTTACGGCATATGCCAGTTATATAATTGACACATCTCAATAAATTAAGTATACTCCATCTTTGACAGTTACAAAAAGCTGGGAGTATTATACGTTCAATTCATTACTTCGGCAAGTAAGAAATAATCAATATGAAAATAACAAAAAGGATGCGCTACGGTAACTTCTCCATTACCTTGGCACATCCTTTCGTATTATTATTTTTTACAATTCTTCTTAATGACAACTATGGCTTCCACATCCGTGCTCACCACAGGTATGTCCTTCCCCGTGGCTGTGCTCATGGTGAGAGCACTTCACATCCGGATTGTAATCCAGTGTTTCATTAATAAAGGCTTCTACTGCTTCATCCGCATCTCCGGAAACTCCTCCGAAAAGCTTAATACCGGCTGCCGCTAATGCTGTCTGTGCACCGCCTCCGATTCCGCCACAGATCAGTACATCTGCATTCAATGCATTAAGAACTCCCGCCAATGCACCATGTCCGCTTCCATTCGTATCTACTACTTCTGAATGTACTACTTTTCCTTCCTCTACATCGTAAATCTTAAATGTCTCTGTGTGTCCAAAGTGCTGGAAAATCTGTCCATTTTCATATGTTA
>ENA-OQCS01000912-OQCS01000912.1-human-gut-metagenome-genome-assembly--contig:-NODE-912-length-16062-cov-1.820960_pt1 | contig 16062 bp, 20 predicted proteins | sample MGYA00242757_ERZ504575 | MGnify/ENA primary metagenome ERZ504575 (study PRJEB26092, sample SAMD00036297) | human gut metagenome | host: Homo sapiens | study: EMG produced TPA metagenomics assembly of...
GTTCAACCCCTTCGTCTATCTCAATCGTATGAATGCCAGCCCAAGCATGCAACTTCGTGACATCCGTCAGTTTGCGCATCGTCCCGTCCGGTTTAGACGAATCAAATACGATCTCACCTGTAAACCCTACCTTTTCTCGGATTAGGGAAGCCACTTCACAAATAGAAAGTTCTTTTCCAGTACCTATATTAATATGCGTATTTCGGATATCGCCGGTAGCAGGACGGAGATCGGCAAAATCGACCTTCTCCATCACATAGACGGAAGCATCTGCCATCTCCTCGCTCCAAAGAAACTCACGAAGCGGTTTGCCTGTTCCCCACAACTCCACTTTACCAGGATAAATACCGTACTTGGCAAGAATATCCAATATTTCGGATTCAGAAGTACCGCCGGATATATTTTCAACCGAACGCGCATTCAGATCTTTCCGGACAGCCTCCCAATCTCCTTCGGAAAGACATTTACCCAAATGTACTTTGCGAATCATGGCAGGCAGCACATGCGAAGTCTCCAGGTTAAAATTATCATTCGGGCCATACAGGTTGGTCGGCATTACTGCGATATAGTTAGTTCCGTATTGCAAGTTATAACTCTCACACATCTTGATCCCGGCTATCTTAGCTATCGCGTAGGGTTCATTCGTATATTCGAGTGGCGAAGTGAGCAAGCAATCCTCCGGCATCGGTTGCGGAGCATTTCCCGGATAAATACAAGTACTTCCCAAAAACAGAAGTTTCTTTACGTTATTCAGATAAGAAGCATGAATCACATTGTTCTGAATCATAAGATTCTCGTAAATAAAGTCAGCCCGGTAGCGGCTGTTTGCCACAATCCCTCCGACATGGGCTGCTGCCAGGAACACATATTCCGGCTTCTCTGCGGCAAAGAAATCATGAACGGCCTGCTGATCGGTCAAATCCAATTCCGCATGCGTACGCAGGACGAAGTTCATGTAACCTTTTGCCTTCAGATTCTTCAGAATAGCAGAACCGACCAGTCCCCGATGGCCTGCTACAAATATTTTACTATCCTTATTCATTTTCTCTTTTTATCAAATTCAGCAGATATTGTCCATACTGGTTCTTCAACATCGGAGCGGCAACTTGCCTCAACCGTTCTGCATCATCCAACCATTCCGATAAGCAACTTCTTCCAAGCAAGCTATTTTCAACCCTTGTCGTTTCTCTATCACTCAACGAAGGTGGAGGCTTCGGAAAGAGAATCGTGCGTACCGGTGTCAAGCCATGCAAAACCGCGCCCTAAGAGCTGAACTTTCAAATTCCCATCCTTCAGGAATTCCTGGTTGACAGTCGTAATCTCCAATTCTCCGCGGGCGGAAGGTTTAATCCGCTTGGCAACTTCCACCACTTTGTTCGGATAGAAATAAAGGCCGACAACTGCATAATTCGATTTCGGGCATGCTGGTTTTTCTTCAATGCTCAACACATTTCCTGCCTCATCGAATTCGGCCACGCCATAGCGTTCCGGATCATTGACGTAATAACCGAAGACGGTTGCTTTTTGTTCGTTTTCCACATTAGCTACGGCCCTTTTTAACATTGCGGTGAAACTCTGTCCGTAAAAGATATTGTCGCCCAAGACAGACAAACGGAATCATTTCCAATAAACTCCTCCCCAATTAAAAAAGCTTGTGCCAATCCGTCCGGTGAAGGTTGTTCGGCATACTCGAAACGGACACCATAATCGGAACCATCCCCTAACAGACGACGAAAACCGGGAAGATCCTGCGGTGTGGAAATCACCAATATTTCACGTATTCCTGCCAGCATCAACACAGACACCGGATAATAGATCATCGGTTTATCATAAATAGGCAATAACTGTTTTGAAACTCCTTTGGTTATCGGATACAAACGCGTACCGGACCCTCCTGCTAAAACAATACCTTTCATAATCTTCTATGATTTACGATTTATGATTCCGGAATCATGCATCAATGATAAATCATACATCCAAAATCATAAATCCTTAATAAATATAACGGATGGCAAATGTATTAAAAATAATCCACTTTACCGGCTCGGTGAAACTTTTCTTTCCAAAGGTTTGTTACAAAGTAGATTTCAAAATAATTAAAAAACGAATTTATTATGAAGACTTTTATTGACACAATCAACTTCGGAGTAAAAAACTGGTGGGTTTCCCTGCTTCTGGGCCTGCTTTATATCCTTATTGCAATCTGCCTGATGTTCACACCGCTGGCAAGTTATGTCGCACTGAGTGTTTTGTTTAGTGTATCTATGTTTGTCAGCGGCACACTGGAAATTCTTTTTGCCGTCACCAATAAAAAGAATATTTCCAGTTGGGGCTGGTATCTGGCAAGCGGTATCATCGACCTGATCTTAGGTATCTACCTGATGGCCAATATCGGCCTGAGCATGGCAGTGCTGCCTTTCATCGTTGCCTTCTGGCTGATGTTCCGCGGTTTCGCTTCAACCGGCTACGCTATGGACCTGAAACGCTACGGGACACGCAACTGGGGCTGGTATATGGCTTTCGGCGTACTGGCAATCCTTTGCAGTATCGGCATTATCTGGCAACCAGGTCTTGGAGCGTTATCCCTTGTCTATATGATCGCGTACACTTTGCTGATCATCGGCATCTTCCGGGTTATGCTTTCCTTCGAACTGAAGAGCTTGCACAAACGGAACAAAGAATACAACGAATAAATCGTATGCTTTTCTCAGCAGTTTCCAATCCATGAGAATACTTCCTCACCAGGGAGAGAATATATCTCATCCGTATGAGAAAAGATTATCATTACGACGAGAAAAGATTGTCATCCTTATGAGAAAAAGCCCCTCATAAGACGAAAATCTTTTCTCGTTGTAGCTTTATGATTATTCGCTGACCATCTTCCGCTTAATGAATACGGCCTTACACTCAGCACAGTCCTTCCGGCAGTTCACTTTGGATACGACAACGGCGGCCGGTCGACCATACGCAAGGTAACCTGCTGCTCAGAGGAGGCCCCGACAAAACCTAAGCCACCCGATACGTTTTGAGGAACGATGACCGGTTCCATAAAGGTTTCGTTATAATCTTCCGAATTCAGACAGTTCATCGCACGCAAATAACGATAATAAGGTTGTGATATGCTCAATAAGCGGACTGTAACATCCAAGTAAAAATGATCTTTTCCATTTGATTCGCTAATATGCGGAACAGAGGTGTAGATCTTAAGGGTATACGAACCATTTTCAAAACGGCCATCCGTGAAAACATTGCTAAGATTACGAATAGTCCAATCCAAAATGCCGAATTTGTCATCATCGGCAGTCGTAAGATGCCCATCGGTCAACACAATATCCTCCTGGTTGATAATTTCGGGATAAGAGGAAAAGGGACCGTATTTGATACCTGTTTCCGAAGAAATCCTGTATGTATTTTCTTCGATAATAAGACGGTAATAATTTTTCTCGTTCGGACGGTCATGTATCGTTATTTTGTATCGCATACAATCCATCATGCTGGAACCACCCCTCAATTGCGTACGGAGCGTATCTACACGGATAGTTTCCTCGATCGGAAAAGGGATCTCCACCTCGCAGCCAGCCTGGTATTGCCCGTCTTCGGCTGTCGCTTCAAAGCGGATACGGTCACCGGGACGAAAAGATGTTTTCAACGTGCAATTAGGATCATCGAAAGAACCATAGACCTTCTCCACCTCTGCCGTCTCGGTCTTTTGGCCGTTGACATATACTACAATAGAACCATTGGAAACACAATCCGCTTGCTGTTTATCGGTATCAATCATACGCAGAGACACTCCGTTTTCTTTCTTTCCAGCTTCAAGAAAAGCATTCATCAGAAGCTGTGGGACCTGCGGCTTGTTCATATATGGAAGCTCATTCTCACAACCCGGGAACAGCATGGAAACCAGTATGAATAATATAAATAAATTCTTTTTCATAATTCTACTCCTCTTTATTAAAACCGGTATGTATAGGTAATCGATGGAACACAAGGCAGAAGCGTTTGCTTTATCAGCTCGTTTTCCGCTTCCAGGTCGTCTCATGGCTACCATCCGGCTTAATATGCTCTACTCCGATATATTCTTCTTCTTTATAGATAAGATTCGGAGTCATGGCATTATAGGCGTTATAGACCGAAATATTCCAAGTCTGCATGCCATGGCGCAATTTCTTATGGAAATTGATGCTCAGATTCAACCGGTGGCTGACAGGAAGGCGATAATTGTTTCGACGGGAAATGTAATCAATCAAGTTACCAGATGCCGTCCCTGTACGCTGTTCGGCAACCGTAGCAGTTCCGCCCGTATTAAAAATCCAAGTGATCCCTATATCCGTTTTCTTGCTGAAAGTATGGTTTACACAGAGGTTGATGTTGTGGCGGCGATCGTATTTATAAGGAAAACGTTCGCCGTTGTTGACCGTCCCATCCTTGAACTGGCGATCACTCTTGGCGATCGTATACCCCAACCATCCTGTCGTTTTACCGATCGTCTTCTGGGCTAAAATCTCCAAGCCGAAAGAGCGACCACGTCCCATCTCTACCTTCTCCTGCCATCCGCCGGATGATCCGAAAAAGGTAGCGCCATCCTGGTATTCCAATACATTATGCATATCTTTATAATAGCTTCTAGAGAGAACTCCCACCCTTCCACACCGGTATAATAGCCACCGACAGCATACTGGTAGGAGCGCATCGGACGGATGTTTTTAGTAACCGGAACCCATAAATCGGTCGGCAGCGAAATCGGCGAGGATGACAGCAGGTGTACATACTGTTCCATTTGTGTAAAAGAAGCCTTTGCCGCAAAACCGTCATGAAAGCGATAACGCGCAGAAAGACGAGGCTGTGCCGACAGATAGCCTTTCCCTTGTGTGGAAAACAAGGAAAGATGAATGCCGACATTCAGGCTCAGACGGTCGCTGATATCGGCATTGTCTTCGGCATAAAACGAAAACTCGTGCCCGTGCAAATAGCTGTTCGAGGAATCGTTGTAGACGGTATCCTGTGCCGTCTGCCCGTCTACAGCTTCTTTCACACGCGAGGTCGTCACCTCCGGTCGGAAGGTATGATACAGATAAGAAACACCGAACTTGACATGATGGTCAGGGACGGGCATATAATCGAAGTCCGTATGAAAACTCCAATCGTGTATACCGGAACGGTAATCGGAATTATAGACATACGATTCACCTCTATCGGTTATCGGATCACCGTTTTTATCCGCCTCGATGATATCTTTCCGGTAAGTGTCCGCCATACTCATCTGGTAATGGTTGTAGGCTACGGTCGTATTGCTGAATAATTTACTGTTGAAGACATAATTCCACCGTCCGGCGGCAATCGTGTTTCCCCAGTTGAAATCGATCCGGCTGTTGTAGAAATACATACGCGACCCATTCGAATAGGCGTCATATTCCTTGTCCTGCTTGTAGTCATAATGGTCTTTCCCTTTGTAGAAACTGAGGAACAGGCGGCTGCGGTCGGAAAACTTGTGGTTCACCTTTGCATTGATATCATAAAAATAGTAATTGAATTTCTTGTCCTCCGGCAGAAACGGCCTTGCCACCAGGTCGAGATAAGTGCGGCGGCCGGTCAGGCAAAGGAGGTTTTATCTTTCAAGATCGGACCTTCGAAGTGTAGCTTACTGGTCAACAGGCCAATGCTGACCGTACCATGATAATTCTGCATATCGCCGTCGTTTGTCCGGATATCCACGATAGAAGACAGACGGCCGCCATAACGGGCTGGAAATGAACCTTTGAAAAGCGTGACCTTTTTCATGGCTTCCGGAGTGAAGATGGAAAAACACGCCCAACATATGGTCGGCATTATAGATGGGGATACCATCCAGAAGGATCAAGTTCTGATCCGGTCCGCCACCCCGTACATACAACCCGCTGAAACCTTCCGTTCCAGCCTGTACGCCAGGCATCAACTGGATTGTTTTGAGAATATCAGCCTCTCCTAAAATGGCCGGAGTATTCTTGATCTGCGTCATCGGGATGTCTAACGTACCCATACCCGTTGCCCGAATGCCTGTCTCTTTTTTGTCGGAAAGGACGATGATTTCCGACAACTGGTTATTGGTCTGCAAACGGATGTTCATTACAGTATCCCGACTTAACAGAAAACGGCAATGCTTGGTTTCATATCCTAAATACGAAAAGAAAAGTCCGGTCTCTCCTTCCGGCAAGGTCAAGCTGTAAAACCCGAAAGTTCGTCGAGTCCCGGCATGACAGCTGGATTCCAAAATATTTGCACCAATCAGCGTTTCTGACGATATGGAATCGGTAATATATCCGCTGACCGTATATTTATGGGAAACAGGACGCTCTCCTAACAAGATGTGTGTGCCGGAGATTTTAAACGTTATCGCTTCCTGACCAAATGCATATTGCAGGATTTCCTCGATGGTCTTCTGACGGACATCAAGGGTAACAGGCTGCCGGAGCTGTACCTTTTCACCATAGATAAACGAGAAGCCGGTGGAGTCCTCTAACTGGCGGACAAAAGTGTCCAGTGTTGCCTTCCAGACCTGGAAGTCCAGACGCGCCGCCCGGTCTTGTGCAGCGAGCGGCGCAATTCTGAAAACTATCCATAATAGAAGAATAAGCCGGGCGAACCGGCGGAGACAATATAGGTAATAATTCATGACTTAGTTAAGTTTAGAATGAATCAAGATCGTATCATTTGTCTTTGAATAACTGAAATTACCGGCTGGCTGGAGCAGATCGAGCATCTGATCCAAACTCTCGCCTTCAGTAAAATGCGCCCTGATACGAAAATCCTTTATATCTTCATCCGTAATTTTGATTTTCACATGAAAAGCATTCGACAACTCTCGTGCAATCTCCCGCAACGGCAGATAATCCAAAATGAAAATGGCCGTCGCGCCAACCGGTAGTCGTATTATTTTCTTTTGTTTTTTCTTCCTGTAGTGTTTTATCTGCTCGATTATAAATCGCGCTTTCTCCCGGAGAAAGCGTAATCCGGCTGGAAACAGCCGGCGCATTGACAGCGACAGAACCTTCCAACAAAGTTGTCTTCACCTCTGCATCTCCGGGATAGGCTTCAACATTAAAATGTGTTCCGAGCACTTCGACCTCGACTGGGTCCGCTTTCACAACAAAGGGATGCCGGGCATCTTTCTCCACTTCGAAATAAGCTTCTCCCTGTAATTGTACTTCCCTCCTATCCTCCTTGAAACGATCCGGGTAAGTCAAAGAGGAATAGCGGTTCAGCGTCACCTTCGTCTGGTCCGGCAAAGTAATTACCGATATGGCTGCACCGGCTGAAACAGTTTGCATCGCTACCGGCTTCCAATATCATAGATGAACCAACTTGCAAAGCAAAGCAGGACGGATGCAGCAACGACTCCCGCCAGACGGAACAGTCTCAGCCTCTTTGTCCGGGGAGGAACGAGCCGCCTCTCCAACAATTTCCAACTTCGGAAGCGGAATAGCGCCCACGAGGTGAACGTGTGGAGGCGACAAGCTTGTCCAGTGTCTTTTCTATATGATCGTGTGAAGGTTCATGCTTTCTCTTCTACATTTTAGAGATAAAGACAGGATTAAGTAAAAAACTCACTACTCACTTCTATTAAATAATGTTAATTATCTCACTTCCTCTATTGTCAGCCAACAGAGCTTCCCCTAATACCCGATCAAGTATCACCTTCTTTTTTATATAACCACACGGAAACGCGACCTCTCCTCCAGTATCATTTTGTTACCTTCATAGGGACAAAACAAGATAGATAGAAACGTTAAAAAATATCACCCACCAGTGTAATTTCCAAAACATGCCCTACTAATCCTATTTTGACGGGGTAGTAGTGACATTTTGATAAATCATAAGAAGCTATCCCCTCAAACAAGAAATTTGAAATAGCAGGGAGAGGGACAACTGAGACTGCCATACAAAGTTCTATGATTATATAACAAAAAAACAGCCGAATTATTTGCAGTTTGTCAGAGAATGCATATATTTGCTGCCGTAATAACAACAAAAGTCATGAGAACAATTATAGTAAATACATATTGGTGGTGGCGCTCTTTACAACTCATAAGGTCGTAAGGAACCAGTCTCATGTATATACTATCGTGATATAATAAAAGGTCTGTCGCACTTGCGGCAGGCCTTTTTTCGTTTAGGGCAATTACCAAGATTCGAAAAGACAAAAAATAAATAATAACAGATAGAACGATGAAACGTATCAAGTTGATGAAAATGGGTATTATGGTGAGTTTGGAGGAGCATATGTGCCCGAAATACTTCACCAATGTGTGGAAAACTTGCAGAAGAAGTATCTGAAAGTATTGGAAAGCGACAGTTTCAAGAAAGAATTCAACCAGTTACTTCGGGACTATGTCGCCGCCCTTCTCCTCTCTATCAGGCAAAAAGGCTGAGTGAGATGTATGGCTGCAAGATATATCTGAAGTGAAGACCTGAACCATACCGGCGCTCATAAGATCAACAACACGATCGGCAGATCTTGCTGGCCCGCCGGATGGGGAAAACCCGTATCATCGCCGAGACGGGAGCCGGGCAGCATGGCGTGGCGACCGCTACCGTCTGTGCGTTGATGAATATGGAATGTATCGTCTATATGGGTAAGACGGATGTGGAACGCCAGCATGCAAACGTGCAGAAGATGGAGATGTTGGGCGCGACGGTCATCCCCGTAACTTCTGGCAATATGACACTGAAAGATGCGACCAATGAAGCGATCCGCGACTGGTGCTGCCATCCTTCCGACACATATTACATCATCGGGTCGACAGTCGGCCCCATCCTTATCCGGATATGGTGGCACGTTTGCAATCCGTTATCAGCGAAGAGATTAAAAAGCAGTTGTCGGAGCAGGAAGGACGTGACTATCCGGATTATCTGATCGCCTGTGTAGGTGGCGGAAGTAACGCTGCCGGAACGATCTATCATTTTATTGATGATGAACGGGTAAAAATCGTTCTTGCCGAAGCGGGCGGTTTGGGGATTACGACCGGACAAAGCGCAGCAACCATCCAATTAGGCAAGAAAGGTATCATACATGGAGCGCGCACGTTAGTGATGCAAAACGAGGACGGGCAAATCGAAGAGCCTTATTCCATCTCTGCCGGACTGGACTATCCGGGTATCGGACCGATCCACGCCAACCTGTCAGAAACTCACCGAGCTACGATTCTTGCCGTCAATGATGACGAAGCGCTAGATGCGGCTTTTTGCCTGACGCGCATCGAGGGAATTATTCCGGCACTTGAAAGTGCACATGCATTAGGGCGTTGCCTAAGATAAAATTCAAACCGGAAGATGTCGTTGTCCTGACGGTATCGGGCCGGGGAGATAAGGATATAGAGACTTATATTAAGTATAAATTGAAAAACGAGAAGTGAAAAGTGAGAGTCAGGAAGTTCTTCCTATAATCAGTTTTATAATCATCAATTGTCGATCATAATGGACTATACATTTAAAACAATAAGCAGGAAGGTTCTCGGTGACCTTCATACACCTGTCAGTATCTACTTGAAGGTACGGGACGTTTATCCGAAATCGGCGTTATTGGAAGTTCCGATTTTCATGGGAATGAAAACAGTCTTTCTTACATCGCGCTTTGTCCGCTGGCAAGTATCGGAATCAATAACGGGGAATGCACCGCTGTTTTTCCTGATGGAAAGCGAGGTACGGCATTGACCGGAACATTCAATGTGGCGGAGGCATGAATGCGTTTTTGAAGCGTTTCTCGATCGAAGGACCTGACAGGAAAGTCTGCGGACTGTTCGGATATACGGCTTTCGATGCCGTGCGTTACTTTGAGAACATCCCGGTGATGGAAGCGCACCATGAAGAAAACGATGCTCCCGACATGCTCTACATATTATATAAGTATGTACTTGTCTTCAACCACTTCAAAAATGAACTGACGCTCGTCGAGCTGATGCAATCCGGCGAAAACTCCGGTTTGCAAGAGATAGAGACCTTGATAGAAAACCGGAACTATGCTTCTTATAACTTCCAGGCTACCGGCTGAGACATCGCCTGTCAGCGGGGAAGAATATAAAGCAATGGTGCGCGAAGGCATCCGTCATTGCCTCCGTGGAGACGTTTTCCAGATCGTGCTGAGCCGCCGGTTCGAACAACCGTTCAAAGGAGACGACTTCAAGGTTTACAGGCTCTCCGGAGCATCAATCCCTCTCCCTATCTGTTTTACTTCGACTTCGGAGGATTCCGTATCTTCGGCTCTTCACCGGAAACGCACTGCAAGGTAGCCGACGGACATGCAAGCATCGACCGATTGCAGGCACGGCTTTCCGCACGGGAGACGTTGCATTGGACAGACAGCGTACCGAGCTTTGCTTGCCGATCCGAAAGAGAATGCCGAGCATGTCATGCTGGTTGACCTTGCCCGTAACGACCTTTCGCGCAATGCGCATGACGTACAGGTCGATTTCAACAAGGAAGTGCAGTACTACAGTCATGTCATTCATCTGTATCGCGTGTCAGCAGTGAGATCGATGCAGACAGCAATCCGATCAAGACCTATATAGATACATTCCCAGCCGGAACATTGAGCGGAGCGCCGAAGGTACGTGCCATGCAGTTGATTACGGATATAGAAAAGCATAATCGGGGCGCTTATGGCGGTTGCATCGGGTTCATCGGCTTTGACGGCGACTTGAACCAGGCGATCACGATCCGTACATTCGTCAGCCGCGGAAACGTCCTGTACTATCAGGCAGGAGCCGGCATTGTCGCCAAAAGCAATGATGAACGGGAATTGCAGGAAGTCAATAACAAATTAGGCGCTTTGAAGAAAGCGATCGATCTGGCAACAACACTTATAAATTGAAAGTTGAAAATTAAAAGTTGAAAGTTTTTATGAAAGTATTACTGTTCGATAATTATGATTCCTTCACCTACAACTTGTTGCATATACTGAAGGAATTGGGTGCGGAAGTTGAAGTACATCGCAATGACAAGATTTCATTAGACGAAGTAGAACGTTTTGACAAGATCCTTTTGTCACCCGGTCCGGGCATTCCGGAGGAGGCAGGCATCTTACTGCCGTTAATCCGCCGCTATGCGCCGACCAAGAGCATCTTAGGCGTCTGCCTCGGAGAGCAAGCATCGGGCAAGCATTCGGTGCAACGCTTATCAACCTGGCGAATGTACATCACGGAATCTGTTCGGATATACGGGTGACGGTGCCGGATGTGTTGTTTACGGGCTTGGAACCCGGTTTCCGTGCCGGCCGCTACCATTCGTGGGTCGTATCGAAAGAGAATTTCCCCGACTGCTGGAGATCACGGCAGAGATATGAAGAAGGACAGATCATGGCGCTTCGCCATCGCGAATATGATGTTCGCGGCATCCAGTTTCACCCGGAATCCGTACTGACCCCCAAGGGAAAGGCAATCATACGGAACTGGCTGGGGATAAATTAAGAATTAAAAATTAAAATCAAGGATGAAAGATATATTATATAGGTTATTCGAACATCAGTATTTGGGACGTGACGAAGCGCGGACGATTCTTCAGAATATTGCAGAAGGCAAGTATAATGATTCACAGATTGCCAGCTTGATAACGGTATATCTGATGCGTAATATCTCCGTAGAGGAATTGGCGGGTTTTCGGGAGGCATTGCTCGAAATGCGCGTCCCGGTAGATTTGTCGGAGTTTAAGCCGATCGATATTGTGGGGACGGGAGGCGACGGAAAGAATACGTTCAATATCAGCACGGCTTCCTGCTTTGTCGTAGCCGGTGCCGGATATAACGTCGTGAAACATGGGAACTATGGGGCGACCTCGGTCAGTGGCGCGAGCAACGTAATGGAGCAGCACGGTGTGAAGTTTACTGCCGATATCGACCGGTTGCGCCGTTCGATGGAATCCTGCCATATCGCCTATCTGCATGCGCCGTTGTTCAATCCGGCACTGAAGGCTGTGGCTCCGATACGGAAGAGTTTAGGAGTGCGCAGCTTCTTCAACATGCTCGGCCCGCTGGTCAATCCGGTAATGCCGACCTACCAGTGTTAGGTGTGTACAACCTGCCATTGCTCAGCTTTACAGCTATACCTATCAGGAGAGCGGAACGCGTTTTGCCGTTGTACATAGCCTCGACGGGTATGACGAAATCTCGCTGACAGCAGAATTTAAGGTAGCAATGCCGGAAAAAGAGAAGCTCTACACACCGGAAATGTTAGGTTTCTCCCGCACAACGGAAGCGGAACTGGATGGCGGTGAGACAGTCGCCGAAGCAGCCCGCATCTTTGACGATGTCCTGAATAACCGGGCGACTCCGGCACAAAAGAATTGCGTAATCGCCAACTCCGCTTTCGCCATCCAAGTCATCTGCCCGGAAAAGAGAATCTCAGAATGCCTGGAGGAAGCTCAAGAAGCATTGGAAAGTGGTAAGCATTGCAAACATTCAATACGTTTATCAGTTTGAATGACAAATTACAATGAAACAACGAATATGAAAGATATATTACAAGATATTATAGCGAATAAGCGTATCGAAGTGGAGCGACAAAAACAAGCTGTCCGGTTGCAGACCTTACTGGGGATGGGCGGTGAACGACTCGAACATCCTGCCCGTTCCATGCGGGCGGCTCTCGCAGCATCTTCATCGGGCATCATTGCTGAGTTTAAGAGAAAAAGTCCTTCGAAAGGCTGGTTACATCCCGATGCAGCTATAGCTGATGTCTTGCCCGCCTATGAGAAGGGAGGCGCTTCCGCCTGTTCTGTCCTGACCGATTCGAACTTTTTCGGGGGGTCCTTAGGTGACCTTTGCAAAGCACGCAGCCTGGTGGGCCTGCCCTTATTGAGAAAAGACTTCATCATTGACGAATATCAACTCTATCAAGCACGCGTAATGGGTGCCGATGCCGTCCTGTTGATTGCCGCCTGCCTTACCCCAGAACAATGTCTTATGTTTGCGGAGTTAGCTCATACCCTCAACATGGAAGTACTGTTGGAAATCCATTCCAAAGAAGAACTTGACCACCTCAATCCATTTGTCGATATGTTGGGAGTGAATAACCGCAACCTCGGAACATTTCATACTGATGTGGAAAACTCCTTCCGTCTGGCAAAAGCGATGCAAACGGTCGCTCGTGAAAGAAATCTTTCTCCTTTGTTAGTATCAGAAAGCGGTATTTCGACCACAACCACCGTATCGAACCTCAGAGAAGCTGGTTTTCATGGATTCCTGATCGGAGAGACATTCATGAACCGATGTACCAGGCGACACTCTCGCACAATTCATAGGAAGATTATCATGATCATCAAAGTATGCGGAATGCGTGATCCCGAAAATATACGGGAAGTTGCAGCCTTAGGGGTTGACTGGATAGGACTGATATTTTCGCGAGAAGCCCACGAAGAATAACTAACAATGGACAATTAACTATTGACAATGGCGGCAAGCGGTATTCCGATTGTCAATTGTCAATTATCAATTATCCATTAAAAAAGGTCGGTGTTTTTGTCAACACTTCCTTCGAAGAGTTGGTGGAAACAGCGGCATTTTTCCGACTCGATTACCTGCAACTGCACGGAAATGAAACACCGGAAGATTGCCATGCCTTGCAAAAGCGTGGTTACTCGCTGATCAAAGCATTTCAGATTGCAACAGCTTGCGATCTTGAACAAACTACCAATTATGAAGGGCGTGTCGATTACTTCCTCTTCGATACCAAATGCAATAGTTATGGAGGTTCCGGCAAACAATTCGATTGGTCCGTGCTCGAAGCCTACCGGGGAAAGACTCCTTTCCTGTTAAGCGGAGGCATCCGTCCGGAAGTGCTGGGGCAATACGTTCTTTCCGGCATCCCCGCCTCGCCGGGATCGACTGAACAGCGGATTCGAGATTGAACCGGGGCTGAAAGACATAGGAAAGCTAAAGGAGTTTTTAAAAGCAATTCAAAATCATAATTCATAAATCTGAAATCACAAATCAAAAGATGAACCGTATCACAAACTTATTCAACACAAAAAAGAACGGAATCCTTTCCGTCTTCTTTACCGCCGGATATCCGAACCTGGATGACACGAAGAAGATATTAAAAGAGTTAGAAAACAAAGGAATAGACATGGTAGAGATCGGTATTCCCTTCTCCGACCCGATGGCAGACGGCCCCGTGATCCAGGAAGCCTCTACTGCCGCGTTACGAAACGGGATGTCATTGCATGTTCTGTTCGAACAGTTAGAAGATATCCGTCAGGATGTGCATATCCCGATTATCCTGATGAGCTATCTGAACCCGATCATGCAATATGGTTTCGAAGCGTTCTGCCGGAAATGTGTGCAGACAGGAGTAGACGGCATGATCATCCCGGATCTGCCTTTTGCCGATTATATGGCGGATTATAAGGCCATCGTCGATCGATATGACCTCAAAATGATTATGCTCATCACACCCGAAACATCCGAAGAACGCATCCGCCTGATCGATGAACATACAAGCGGTTTCATCTATATGGTATCGAGCGCCTCCACTACCGGAGCGCAGCAGAGTTTCAACGAGCAGAAGCAGGCTTATTTCCACCGCATCAACGGGATGGGACTCCGGAATCCGCGCCTGGTCGGTTTCGGTATATCGAACAAAGCAACCTTCGATGCAGTAGCTATTAACTCATCAGGGGCTATTATAGGAAGCAAATTCATACAATTATTGAAAAGCGAACCGATCTCTGTCGCCGTCGATAAGTTACGGGCAGCCATTCAGGAGTGAAATGAACAGAAAAACAAACATTTTAAAACAGTCGTCCTCCAGCAAATAGGAAAAATACTTCTTTTTACCTTTTCGTTGAGGGACGGCAATAAATCAGACCTACCTCAAAGGACTGATAGATGTCGATATCCTGCCGCCCATGGATTGTCGCCGAATAAGCCGATTACTTTATCGGAAAGTTGTACCTGCAAATACCGATAGTGTAAAATAAACTGTGTCACGCATTATTTCTCAGTAGAAAACTCATCGGTCGGGGAACGGGCAGCGCCAAGGGGCTGGACCACCCGTCCCGACGAGCGTAAAATTACAATAATTTAAATCGTTCTCCAAACTTTATGGCAAGTGGCTGTGAGATTGTAGCCCAATTGGCAAGTGGCATAGTCCACTTCTTCCGTATATTACGGTATGCAAGATAAACCAGTTTCTCAAGGGCTGTATCCGACGGGAACACGCCTTTGTTTTTTGTCACCTTACGGATCTGACGATGATACCCTTCAACAGTATTTGTTGTATATATGAGCTTACGAATAGCCGGAGTGTACTGGAAATATTCGGACAGCTTATCCCAATTCTCCTGCCAGGACCTGATAACGATAGGATACTGTTCGCCCCATTTTTCTTCCAGCTTAAGAAGTTCTTTTTCTGCCGATTCTTTATTTACAGCCTGATAAACGCATTTCAAATCCTTCAGGAATTCCTTTTGATTTTTGGAACCTACATATTTGATGGAATTACGAATCTGATGTACAACACAAAGCTGTACGGCTGTATTGGGATAAACACTTTGGATTGCTTCAGGAAAACCTTTCAAGCCGTCTATACAGGCTATAAGAATATCTTCAACTCCACGGTTCTGAAGATCTGTCAGTACACTAAGCCAGAAGTTTGCTCCCTCATTTCTTGATACATACATTCCGAGGAGCTCCTTATGTCCTTCCCGGTCAATACCCAGCACATTATATATTGCACGTGTAACAGCACAACCACGTTCATCCGTTACCTTATAATGATGGCATCCATCCAGACTATAGGATAGACAGAATCAAGCATACGTGATTTCCATGCCTTTATTTCCGGAAGTACACGGTCTGTAATGGAACTGATTGTATCTGCCGATACACGATTACCAAGATTCTCTTCCATCCACTCACTAATCTCACGTGTGCTATTACCAAGAGCATACAGGCCTATTATACGGTCTGCTACGCCTTCTGCAAGAATTGTCTCACGCTTTTTAATGAATTGTGGATCAAAACTTGAATTACGGTCACGGGGAGTGGATACGGTTACCTCACCCAATGCCGTTTGGACCTGTTTTTGCATTTTC
>ENA-OQCS01000914-OQCS01000914.1-human-gut-metagenome-genome-assembly--contig:-NODE-914-length-16043-cov-10.259550_pt1 | contig 16043 bp, 15 predicted proteins | sample MGYA00242757_ERZ504575 | MGnify/ENA primary metagenome ERZ504575 (study PRJEB26092, sample SAMD00036297) | human gut metagenome | host: Homo sapiens | study: EMG produced TPA metagenomics assembly of...
GAAGCAGAGCCATCCAGCATCCCCTTCCCCGGCTGGTGCTTCCGGTGAGAATAGTGTCGTTTGACGGTTGGTTGTGGGTCGTCAGCGCTGCGCTGGACGACTGGCAATGGCTGAGTTTTGTGTTTGATTGGGGGGACGGCTGAGGCGCTGCGCTGTCAGCCTGGATTGCGGATGTGCCTAGAATTGCGGATGTGATGGGAGAATAGCCTTTGATGCCAGCGCAGATGGACTGTGTGGATATGCCTACAATTGTGGATGTGATGGGAATATGACAATTGTAATATTGTATAGAAATAAGTGGATTTTTGGTAAAATTCGTGTAATAATGATGTTACTATCAGAAATGAGAGTGACGATAGCTTTGGAATATCGTAAAATTGTAAATAAGAATGAATTTTCAGAAAGGGGTTGGATTTATGGGTCTTATCAGAGCGGCTGTGGGTGCAGCGGGTGGTACGTTGGCGGATCAGTGGAAGGAGTTTTTTTACTGTGAGGCTATGGATAAAGAAGTGATGGTTGTGAAGGGGACGAAGAGGTCTTCTTCCAGGTCTTCCAATAAGCATGGGAGTGATAATATCATTTCCAGCGGCAGCGGGATCGCTGTGGCGGATGGTCAGTGTATGATGATCGTGGAGCAGGGAAAGGTTGTTGAGGTTTGTGCGGATCCGGGAGAGTATACGTATGATGCTTCTACGGAGCCGAGTATTTTTTCAGGTAGTCTGGGTGACGGAATCAGGAAGACCTTTGATACGATCGGGAAGAGGTTTGCTTTTGGCGGTGATACGGGTAAGGATCAGAGGGTGTATTATTTTAATACCAAGGAGCTTGTGGATAACAAGTTTGGTACTGCTAATCCGATCCCGTTCCGGGTTGTGGATTCCAGAATCGGGCTGGATGTGGATGTGGCTGTGAGGTGTCATGGTGTTTATTCCTACAGGATCGCGGATCCCCTTCTTTTTATACGAATGTGTGTGGAAATGTGGAGCGGGAGTATACCAGAGAGGAGCTGGACGGACAGCTGAAGGCGGAGTTTATCAGTGCGCTGCAGCCTGCTTTCGGAAGGCTTTCGGAGCTGGAGTTGCGTCCGAATCAGATCGTGACTCATAATACGGAGCTGGAGAATGCCATGAATGAGGTGCTTTCTGCCAAGTGGGAGGAGCTTCGTGGGCTTAAGGTGGTCAGTGTGGCACTTGGTTCTGTGACATTGCCGGATGAGGATGCCGAGATGATCAAGCAGGCTCAGCGTACGGCTATGATGCGTGATCCTGCTATGGCTGCGGCTACTCTGACCGGGGCCCAGGCGGATGCTATGAAGGCTGCGGCTTCTAATTCAGCAGGGGCTATGACTGGCTTTATGGGCATGGGTATGGCTGCTAATGCAGGTGGTCTGAATGCGCAGCAGTTGTTTGAGATGGGCCAGAAGCAGCAGGCGCAGCAGCAGAGTGTACAGCAGCAGGCAGCGCAGCCGGTTTCGCCAGCAGGGAACGGAGCAGGGGCTGCGGCTGCAGCTGGTTCCTGGACCTGCAGTTGTGGTGCGGTTTCTTCGGGGAAATTCTGTCCGGAGTGTGGTGCATCGCGTCCGGTGGAGGACAGCTGGACCTGTTCCTGCGGTACGGTGAATAAAGGAAAGTTCTGTATGAACTGCGGAGCGAAGAAGCCGGAGAAGAAGATGCAGTATCGTTGCAGCAGGTGCGGATGGGAACCGGCAGATCCGGAGAATCCACCGAAATTCTGCCCGGAGTGCGGTGATCCGTTCGGACCGGAGGATGCAGTATAGATCAGAAAGAGAGATGGTCAGGAGCAAAATGCAAGGTAACTCCTGCCGGTTGTTGGATACAGAATGATGAAGTGAGGTGAATATATGGCGAAGATGCAGGAGTTTAAGTGTCCGTGCTGTGGTGGCTCCATAGAGTTTGACAGTTCTGTGCAAAAGATGAAGTGTCCGTTTTGTGATACGGAGTTTGATGTCGGGACGTTATCGGAATATGCCAGACTGTGGAGGAAGAGCAGCCTGAGGATATGAGCTGGTCGGATGAGCCGGCAGTGAGTGGCAGGACGGGGAGAGTGAGGGGCTGCGTACCTATGTGTGCAAGTCCTGTGGCGGTGAGATCGTGGGAGATGCCAACACGGCAGCAACGGCCTGCCCGTTTTGCGGAAGTCCGGTGGTAATGACCGGGCAGCTGTCCGGTGCACTGAAGCCGGATTATGTGATCCCGTTTAAGCTGGACAAGAAAGCGGCAAAGGAGAGGCTGAAAAAGCATCTTACCGGTAAGAGACTTTTGCCGAAAGCATTTAAGTCAGAGAATCATATCAGCGAGGTTAAGGGCATCTACGTTCCGTTTTGGCTGTATGACACAGACGCAGACGCAGATATCCGTTACCGTGCAACAAAGACCCGGTTCTGGAGCGATAGTGATTATGATTATACGGAGACCAGCTATTATGCAGTACACAGAAGTGGTTCTCTTGGTTTTGATCATGTACCGGTGGATGCTCTGCCAGCATGGAAAATGATCTGATGGAGTCTATAGAGCCTTTTGATTTCAAAGAAGCGGTGGATTTTCAGACTGCGTATCTGGCTGGATATTTTGCAGATAAATATGATGTGACAGCCAGCGAGTGTGAGGAACGTGCCAATGAGCGTATCCGCCGCAGCACAGAGGCTGCATTCCGGGATACGGTGAGAGGATACGCCAGTGTGGTACCGGAGAATACCAGTATCCGGCTTCATAACGGGACAACGAAATATGCGTTATATCCCGTATGGATCCTGCAGACGAAGTGGAAGGGTGATAATTACATATTTGCCATGAATGGTCAGACAGGGAAATTTGTGGGAAATCTGCCTACAGACAAGAACGCTTTTGCACGATGGTTCCTGGGAACAACGGGGGTCGTGGGTGTGATCACTTATATTATCCTGTATCTGATCTGGGCTTTGTAGGGAGGTGGATGCCATGAAAAAAAGAATATCTGTATTTTTGATATCGATCCTTTTGTGTCTGGCATGTGCTTTTCCAGTATGGGCAGGCACCGTAAGCCGTCTGGATGACCAGGCGGGACTTCTGGATGCAGAGCAGCAGGAGAGCCTGAGCAGTACTCTGGATGAGATCAGTGAGCGGGATCAGGTAGATGTTGTGGTCGTTACTGTTAACAGTCTTGAGGGAAAAACAGCCCAGGCGTATGCGGAGGATTATTTTATTGACCATGGATATGGACAGGGGGAAAATGGTGACGGTATTTTATTCCTGTTGGATATGGGAGACCGTAACTGGGCCATTGCAACACACGGATATGCGATAGAAGTGTTTACGGATGCCGGACAGTCCTACATCATGGATCAGGTGAAGCCTTATTTAAGTGACGGTGATTATAACGAAGCGTTTCATAAGTTTGCCACGGAATGCGATGATTTTATCACGCAGGCAGATGAGGCAGAGCCATACGATGTGGAAAACCTTCCGGATGAGCCTTTTGCGGTTGGGATAAACCTGCTGATCGCTCTTGCTGTGGGGCTTGTGGCAGGATTACTGGTGACCGGAAATATGAGAAGAAAGCTGAAAACTGTGCGAAAACAGGATCGGGCGGCTTCTTATGTGCGGCAGGGCAGTATGAATGTGACCAGAAGTAATGATTTTTACCTCTACAGTACGGTATCAAAATCCGCAAAACCGAAAAATGAGGATAATAACGGTGGTTCCAGCACCCATACCTCATCTTCCGGTGATACCTTCGGTGGTTCCAGCGGGAAATTCTGAGAATATCATCAGGAAAAACAGAATATGATAAAAAAGAAAGACTGCTGTACCGGAATGGTAGGGCAGTTTTTCTTTTTTCTGTGTGCGAAAGTATGTCTCTGTGGCGGCAGAAACAGGGAATTGCCGTTTATTTTTTGCATTCCGGAAATAACTTTATCTATTTAATAGGTTGAAATCCGTCGAAAAGTGCGTTATGATAATAACAATTATCCACACCAGTGCGTTAAAATTTTACAGCACAGGGGAAATCGGAGGAGTGAATAAAATGGAGTACAAGATTGCCCTGATTCCGGGAGACGGAATCGGTCCGGAGATTGTTGCCGAGGCCAAAAAAGTTTTAGACAGAGTATGTGAGAAATACAGTCATAAATTTTCATACACAGAGGTTCTTTTAGGAGGGGCATCCATTGATGCTCACGGAGTACCTCTTACAGAGGAAGCCATTGCCCAGGCAAAAGCTTCTGATGCAGTACTGATGGGTTCCATTGGCGGTGATGCCAAGACATCCCCGTGGTATAAGCTGGAGCCGTCCAACGTCCGGAGGCAGGTCTTCTTGCGATACGTAAGGCGCTGAACCTGTTTGCAAATCTTCGTCCGGCTTATCTTTACAATGAGCTTCGTGATGCCTGCCCGCTCCGTGATGAGATCATCGGAGATGGTTTTGACATGATCATTGTAAGAGAGCTTACAGGAGGTCTTTACTTCGGAGCAAGAAAGACTACTGAGGAGAACGGAGTCCGCACAGCAGTAGATACTCTTTCTTATAATGAGAATGAGATCCGCCGTATTGCCATTAAGGCATTTGAGATCGCACGTAAGAGAAGAAATAAGGTTACAAGTGTAGATAAAGCCAATGTTCTTGATTCTTCCAGACTCTGGAGAAGTGTAGTGGAGGATGTGGCAAAGGATTATCCGGATGTAACACTGGAGCATATGCTGGTTGATAACTGTGCAATGCAGCTGGTACGTGATCCGAAGCAGTTTGATGTTATCCTTACAGAAAACATGTTTGGAGATATCCTCTCTGATGAGGCAAGTATGGTGACCGGTTCTATCGGAATGCTTTCCTCCGCAAGCTTAAATGAGACAAAGCTTGGTCTCTATGAGCCGAGCCACGGTTCAGCACCGGATATCGCAGGACAGAACAAGGCAAATCCCATCGCAACCATTCTTTCCGCTGCTATGATGCTGAGATATTCTCTGGATCTTGATAAAGAAGCAGATGCTGTGGAAGCAGCAGTACAGAAGGTTCTTACAGAGGGTTACAGAACAGGAGATATCATGTCTGACGGATGCAAGCTTGTCGGAACCAGAGAGATGGGCGATCTGATTGCAGATGCCATTGCATAAATAAAGCGGGACAGAGAGAAGAAAACGAACCAGAACAGAAAAAACCGGTACCTGGAAGAGGAAGTCTATAAACAGATACCGGATCCTATCATAAAGAATAAAAAGGAGAGACCTTAAAAATGAAAAGTGATACCGTAAGAAAAGGCACACAGCAGGCACCACATCGTTCCCTGTTCAATGCCCTTGGAATGACAAAGGAAGAAATGGACAAACCACTGGTAGGAATCGTAAGCTCTTATAACGAGATCGTACCGGGACATATGAACCTTGACAAAATTGTAAATGCTGTAAAGCTCGGCGTTGCAATGGCTGGCGGCACACCGGTTGTATTTCCGGCGATCGCAGTATGTGACGGAATCGCAATGGGACACGTTGGAATGAAATATTCCCTTGTTACACGTGACCTGATCGCAGATTCCACAGAGGCCATGGCACTGGCTCATCAGTTTGATGCCCTGGTCATGGTTCCCAACTGTGACAAAAACGTACCTGGCCTTCTGATGGCAGCGGCAAGGATCAACGTTCCTACTGTATTCGTAAGCGGCGGTCCGATGCTTGCCGGTCATGTAAAAGGACATAAAACCAGTCTTTCCAGTATGTTTGAGGCAGTAGGATCCTATGCAGCAGGAACCATCACAGCAGATGATCTGGAAGAATTCGAGAACAAAACCTGCCCGACCTGTGGATCATGTTCCGGTATGTACACTGCGAACAGCATGAACTGCCTGACAGAGGTTCTCGGTATGGGACTGAAAGGAAACGGTACCATCCCGGCAGTATACTCTGAACGTATCCGTCTTGCAAAGCATGCAGGAATGCAGGTAATGGAAATGTACAGAAGGAACATCCGCCCAAGAGACATTATGACAAAAGAGGCAGTTTTAAATGCACTTACAGTAGATATGGCACTTGGATGCTCCACAAACAGTATGCTTCATCTTCCGGCTATCGCACATGAGATCGGAATGGACTTTGATATCAGCTTTGCAAATGAGATCAGTGAGAAGACCCCGAACCTTTGCCACCTTGCACCGGCAGGCCCGACCTACATGGAAGATCTTAATGAGGCCGGCGGTGTCTATGCGGTCATGAATGAGCTGAACAAGCTGGGACTTCTCCATACAGAGTGTATGACAGTAACCGGAAAAACAGTAGGTGAGAATATCAAAAACTGTGTAAACCTGAATCCGGATGTTATCCGTCCTATCGACAATCCGTATACAAAGACAGGCGGACTTGCCGTACTGAAAGGAAATCTTGCACCGGATGGTGGTGTTGTAAAACGTTCGGCAGTTGTACCGGAGATGCTGGTACATGAAGGTCCTGCACGTGTATTTGACAGCGAGGATGACGCAATTGTTGCCATCAAGAGCGGTAAGATCGTAGAGGGAGATGTTGTGGTTATCCGCTACGAGGGACCAAAGGGTGGCCCTGGAATGAGAGAGATGCTGAACCTACATCTGCCATCGTGGGAATGGGACTTGGTTCTTCCGTAGCCCTGATCACCGACGGACGTTTCAGTGGTGCATCCAGAGGAGCCGCTATCGGACACGTATCACCGGAGGCAGCAGTAGGCGGCCCGATCGCACTGGTTGAGGAAGGCGATATCATCAGCATCAATATTCCGGAGCTGAAACTGGAGATCAAGGTTTCAGATGAAGAGATGCAGGCTAGAAGAGAAAAATGGCAGCCAAGAGAGCCGAAGGTGACAACCGGATATCTGGCAAGATATGCTTCCATGGTAACATCCGGAAACCGTGGTGCGATCCTGGAAGTACCGAAAGCAAAATAAGGAGGAACGAAAGATATGCAGCTTACAGGTGCAGAGATCATCGTAGAATGTCTGAAGGAACAGGGCGTTGATACCGTATTTGGATATCCGGGCGGCGCGATCCTGAATGTTTACGATGCCTTATATGAATACAAAGATGAGATCACACATGTACTGACCTCCCACGAGCAGGGTGCATCCCATGCTGCTGACGGTTATGCAAGAGCGACCGGAAAGGTAGGTGTCTGCCTGGCAACCTCCGGTCCAGGAGCAACTAACCTGGTAACAGGGATTGCGACTGCATACATGGATTCCGTACCGATGGTAGCCATTACTGCAAACGTAGGAAGACCACTCCTGGGAAGAGATTCTTTCCAGGAGGTTGATATCGCAGGTATCGTAATGCCTGTAACAAAATACAGTTTCATCGTAAAGAATATCGAAGATCTTGCAGATACGTTAAGAAGAGCATTTTATATTGCAAAAAGCGGAAGACCCGGCCCGGTGCTTGTGGATGTCCCGAAGGATATCACAGGAATGAAATATGAATATGAGCCATGCCGTCCGGCTACGGTTAACCGTGAGATCAAAAGTATCCGTAAAGAAGATATTGATCAGGCACTGGAAATGATCAGAGAGGCAGAGAAACCGTTTATTTTTGTTGGCGGCGGATGTGTGATCTCCGGTGCTGACCAGGAAGTACGTGAGCTGGCTCGCAGAATCCAGGCTCCTGTCTGCGATACTCTGATGGGCAAGGGTACCTTCCCGGGAGAAGATCCTCTCTATACAGGTATGGTAGGTATGCACGGAACCAAGACTTCCGATCTTGGCGTAACAGAGTGCGATCTTCTTATTGTTCTCGGTGCACGCTTCAGTGACCGTGTAACAGGAAATACCAAAACTTTTGCACATAATGCAAAATCCTTCAGATCGATGTGGATGCTGCGGAAATCAATAAAAATATCAAAGTGGATGCCAGTGTGATCGGTGATGTGAAGGAAGTGCTGAAACGCCTTCTGGAGGAAATTCCGAAGAAAGAACATCCGGAGTGGATCGCACATATCCAAGGAATTGAAATCAAAATATCCGCTGAATTATGATCACACACAGCTTACAGGTCCGTATATTATAGAGAAGCTTTATGAGCTGACCAACGGTGATGCGATCATCTCCACAGATGTTGGACAGCATCAGATGTGGGCGGCGCAGTATTATAAATACAAAGAGCGAGAACTCTTCTTACTTCCGGCGGCCTTGGAACCATGGGTTACGGCCTTGGCGCTGCAATTGGCGCGAAGATGGGCAGACCGGAAAAAACAGTTGTAAATATAGCAGGTGACGGATGCTTCCGTATGAATATGAATGAGCTGGCAACAGCTGCACGCTGTGGAAGACAGCTGATCCAGATTGTTATGAACAATCATGTACTGGGAATGGTGCGTCAGTGGCAGACGCTTTTCTATGGAAAGAGATACTCTTCCACAGTACTGGATGACGCCGTTGATTTCGTGAAATTATCAGAGGCGCTGGGTGCAAAAGCCATTCGTGTGACAAAGATGGAGGATGTGGAGCCTGCACTTAAGATGGCACTGGCAGCAGAGGGACCTGTCGTTCTGGATTGCTGGATCGATCAGGATCTGAGTGTGTTCCCGATGGTACCGGCTGGTGCGAACCTTGATGATGTATTTGACGAGGAGGATATGAAGAAACATGAGTAGAGTGTATAATTTTTCTGCCGGACCGGCAGTGCTTCCAGAGGAAGTACTCAAAGAAGTAGCGGATGAGATGATGGATTATAACGGCACAGGAATGTCTGTTATGGAAATGAGCCACAGAAGTGCAGCTTTTCAGGAGATCATTGATACTGCAGAGAAAGATCTCCGCGAGCTTATGAACATTCCGGATAACTACAAGGTACTTTTCCTTCAGGGAGGAGCATCCCAGCAGTTTGCCATGATCCCGATGAACCTTATGAAAAACAAGGTCGCAGATTATATCGTAACAGGACAGTGGGCAAAAAAAGCTTATCAGGAAGCTCAGAAATACGGAAAAGCAAACAAGATCGCATCTTCTGAAGATAAAACCTTCAGCTATATCCCGGACTGCAGTGATCTGCCGATCAGCCCGGATGCAGACTACGTATACATCTGTGAGAACAACACCATTTACGGCACAAAATTCAAAAAACTTCCAAACACAAAAGGTAAGACTCTGGTAGCAGATGTATCCTCCTGCTTCCTGTCTGAGCCGGTAGATGTAAGCAAATATGGTATTATCTATGGCGGTGTTCAGAAGAACATCGGACCGGCAGGCATGGTTATCGTGATCATCCGTGAGGACCTGATCACAGAGGATGTTCTTCCGGGAACCCCAACCATGCTTACTTATAAGACACATGCAGACGCAGGCTCTCTTTACAATACGCCGAATGCTTACTGCATCTATGTATGCGGAAAAGTATTTAAATGGCTGAAGAAGATGGGCGGTCTGGAAGTGATGAAACAGCGCAATGAGGAAAAAGCAAAAATCCTTTATGATTACCTGGATTCCAGCAAGCTGTTCAAAGGAACTGTAGTTCCGGAAGACAGATCTCTTATGAATGTACCGTTCGTAACCGGTGACAAGGAAATGGATGCCAAGTTTGTTAAAGAGGCAACTGAAGCAGGACTTGTAAACCTGAAAGGACACCGTACTGTTGGCGGAATGCGTGCCAGCATCTACAATGCCATGCCAAAGGCCGGCGTAGAGGCACTGGTTGCATTCATGAAAAAATTCGAGGAGGAGAATGCATAATGTTCCAGTATCATTGCCTGAATCCTATCGCTGAAAAAGGTCTGAAACTTTTTGGCGATAATTATAAAAAAACAGAGACCGCTGACCAGTGTGATGCAATCCTTGTAAGAAGTGCAAAAATGCACGACATGGAGCTGCCGAAGAGCGTTTGTGCAGTTGCACGTGCAGGTGCAGGCGTCAATAATATTCCGGTTAAGGAGTATGCAGAGAAGGGTGTTGTTGTATTCAACACGCCTGGAGCTAACGCAAACGGCGTAAAAGAGCTGGTACTTGCAGGTATGCTCCTTGCATCCAGAGATATCGTAGGAGGTATCGAGTGGGTTGCACAGGAGAAAGATAAAGAGCACATCGGCAAGCTTGCGAGAAGCAGAAAAAACAGTTCGCAGGATGCGAGATCAGCGGTAAAAAGCTGGTATCATCGGTCTTGGAGCCATTGGAGCCATGGTGGCAAACGCAGCATGCGGTCTTGGCATGGAAGTATATGGCTATGACCCATATCTTTCTATTGATGCGGCATGGAACCTGTCCAGAACCATCAAGCACAGCAAGAGCCTGGATGAGATCTACAGCCAGTGCGATTATATCACCATTCATGTGCCGCTTCTTGACAGTACTAAGAAGATGATCAACAAAGAAGCTTTCGATAAGATGAAGGACGGCGTAGTTCTTCTGAATTTTGCAAGAGATCTTCTTGTTGATGAGGATGCGCTGATCGAGGCTGTTGAGAGTGGCAAGGTTAAGAAGTATGTAACTGACTTTGCAAATGAGACAGTTGCAGGACGCGAGGGTATTCTGGTAACTCCGCATCTTGGTGCGTCTACAGAGGAATCTGAAGAAAACTGTGCAGAGATGGCTGTAAAGGAGATCCGCGATTACCTTGAGAATGGTAATATCAAAAATTCAGTTAATTATCCGAACTGTGATATGGGTACCTGTGTGGCTGTTGGAAGAATCTCTCTTGCGCACAGCAACACACCGAATATGATCAGTCAGGTTACCAAGATCCTTGGATCCGAGGGATTGAATATTGCGGATATGACGAATAAGAGTAAAGGGGAGTTTGCTTATACTCTTATTGATCTTGAGAGTGCGGCGTCTGCTAAGGCGTTGGATGAACTCAAGGAGATTGAGGGAATGTATAGGGTGCGTGTTGTTAAGTAAAGTAACAAGAGGTTAGAAATACTTTTTTTTAAATACTGTGTGGCGTTTGCTTTTTTGGCGAATGGCGCACAGTATTTTTTGAGGAAAAAAGGGAAACCGCAAAGGGGCCGCAAAGCCGCGGCCCCTCTGCACACCCCTCGGGCTTTTTTTTAGGAGTGCTTGGTTTTGGAGGACGGGAGTTTTGTTGACTTGTGTCTGTATGCGACGGTGCTGGGAAGAAAGGTTGAGCCGATGGAGGAGAACGGCCTGAAGGGGTTGTTGAGAGTGAAAAATCTTGAGGCCGTTATAGGTATGTGACGGTATTGGATGTGGAAGGTTGAGCCGAGAGTGAGGGTGGGAGGGCGTTGGTAGGTCTCGATGTGCGGGGCACATCTGCGGATTTTTTGGAATAATATAGAAGTGAATTTGAGCGGTAAATATATCAAATGCAGATATATCAAATGATCAAATTCAAATATATCAAATGTAAATATATCAAATTCAAATATATCAAATGATCAAATGTAAATATATCAAATGTAAATATATCAAATTCAAATATATCAAATGATCAAATGTAAATATATCAAATGCAAATATATCAAATGCAAATATATCAAATGCAAATATATCAAATGCAAATATATTAAATGCAAATATATTAAATGTAAATATATCAAATACAAATATAATGTGCAAATATAATATGCGTAATGATATTGGTTGTAAATTTTTATACGATAAGATATTAATAAAAATATATGATATAATAGGGAAAATATGAAGAATACACAACAATTGGCGGATAGGCGCGAAGCGTCGTTTCTGCGGTACGTGCCCGGAAAGAGGGGGTGCAGGGGGAGAAAAACGGGCTTCGTAACTTTGAGTGCTTTCTCCCCCTGCGGTGTTTTCTCAGCTTTTCAAAGCCAATAAACAAAAAAATAATTCAATAAAAGAAAAACATACACTACTTGCGGGATGCGATGAAGTCAAGAACTTCATCTCTTTCAGGCATTACGCGGAGTGCTCCCTTCTTTGTTGTGATAAGAGAAGCTGCCGCATTTGCAAAAGTAAGCAGTTCTGCAAGGTTCTCGTCTGTGAGATCCTCAAGCCCGTGCTCAAGTACATAGTTCAATGTGCTTGCACAGAAGGTGTCTCCTGCACCGGTGGTTTCAATGGTTTTTTCCTGAAGGAAAGGAGCAGCCTCGACCTTCCGTCCGCGATAATAAGCGCGGCTTCCGTCTTTTCCCATTGTGATCAGCACAAGCGGGATATGATATTTTTCTTCGATAAGGGCAGCACCCTTGTCATAATCTGTTGTGTCAAAAAGAAATTCCACTTCATTATCAGAAATCTTCAGTACATCACAGCGTTCTATGCCGTATTCGATCTCTTTGCGGGCATCGTTCAGATCCTTCCAGAGTGGAGGGCGTAAGTTCGGGTCAAAGGTGATGATGCATCCGGCTTCTTTTGCCACGTCAAGAGCATAGCGGGTTGCTTCACGGACACCCTCATGTGTGGAAGAAAGCGTGCCGAAATGGAAGATCCTGGAATTGCGGATCAGATCGGCATCTACCTCATCCTTTGTCAGCATCATATCTGCACCTGGATTACGGTAGAAAGAAAAATCACGGTCTCCGTCCGGGTAAGTATGTACAAAAGCAAGGGTAGTATGAATTTCATCGTCCATGACAAGATTTCTGGTATCAATGCCGCATTCTTCTACGGCAGCCTTCAGCTGCTTGCCGAACATGTCGTTTCCGACCTTTCCGATAAATGCAGTTTTTTTGCCAAGACGGTTCAGCATGGCAAGAACGTTACAGGGAGCTCCGCCCGGGTTTGCCTCGAAAGTAGGGTTTCCTTGGGAACTGTCACCGTTTTCTGTGAAGTCGATCAGAAGCTCGCCGAGAGCTGTTACATCATACTGTCTGTTTTCCATTGATGATTCCTCCTGATAAGTTATTTGTTTCATATTCTGCTTCATATTATAATCGTTACACATGATTTTGGGAAGAACCAAATCGAATTATTTTCTGTTCTGTTACCGGTTACTTGTGGTGCTTTTTGCGAAGATTAGAACTGTTATCTTTATTTTTCTGTAAAATGGTGGTAAACTTAGTCTATAAAACAACAAATATGATGGAGGAGACGATTATGGCTGATAAAGCGTATGAATATATGGATTGGCCCCGGATCGAGGCGATCGTTTATGGGGAGGAGGCATCACCTCGTGATGTGATGCAGCCAAGGGTAACAGAGGATGGCGTTCTGATCCAGGGATTTTTTCCGGGAGCGGATGCTGCAGAGGTTGTTGTAGGGGAAAAGAGTTATCCGATGATCCTGGAAGATGAGGCTGGTTATTATGCTGTAATGCTTCCACTGAAAAGGATTCCGGAATATCGTTTCCGTGTGATAAGAGGAAGCAGGAAAGAGACTTTTTACGATGCGTATGAATGTCCATGCCAGATCACGGAAGAGGAGGAACGAGCTTTTTGTGCCGGCGTCTATTACAAGGCATATGAGAAGCTGGGAGCGCATCCGGGGACCTGTGGCGAGGTAGAAGGAACATATTTTGCTGTCTGGGCACCCAATGCAATCCGTGTCAGTGTGGTCGGTGATTTTGACAGGTGGGATGGAAGGCGTCTTCCGATGCATCGGATGCCAATGTCCGGAATTTTTGAGATTTTTGTTCCAGGTGTAGAGGCAGGGGCCTCTTACCAGTATGAGATCAAGATCAAAGGCGGCGATGTACAGCGGAAGTCTGATCCTTACGGAAATGGAACTCAGGGAGCGCCGTCTGTGATTTCTGTTGTAACAGAGCTGGGGGATTTTTTATGGCAGGATGAAGCGTGGATGAAGGAACGTGAAAGGTTTGCCAGCCGTGAAGTTCCGGTTTCTATTTATGAAACGGATGTAACAGAGTGGAAAAACAGTGGTGAACTGGTGGAGTTTCTGAAGGAAACCGGTTATAGCATGTAGAATTTCATCCGGTGATGGAGTATCTTGACCGAAGTTCAGGAGGATATTCTACGTCTGCGTATTATGCTGTGACTACCCGTTTTGGGACTGCGGCAGATTTCCGGACACTGGTGGAGGATCTTCATCAGGCAGGGATTGGCGTGATCCTGGACTGGACACCGGCTCAGTTTCCGCGGTTTGATGCAGGGCTTGAGAAATTTGACGGAACTCCTCTTTATGAAGTACAGGATCCGGCTATGGCCGTTCATCCGATGTGGGGCACCATGCTTTATAATTACGGAAGTCCTATGGTCAAAGATTTTCTTATTTCTAATGCGTTTTTCTGGCTGGATGAATTTCATGTGGACGGATTTCGGATGGATGATGTAGATGCGATGCTGTATCTGGATTTTGGAAGAGAGGCGGGACAGTGGACGGCTAATCTTTATAGTTCCAATGAGAATCTTCAGGCACTGGAGTTTCTGAAGCATCTGAATTCTATTGTGAAGAAGCAGTATCCGGGGATTCTTCTGATCGCACAGGAGGATGGTTTATGGCCGCAGCTTACAGACAGTGTGGAGAATGATCATCTGGGGTTTGACTATAAATGGAGTGGTGGCTGGACAAAGGATCTTCTTTCTTACCTGGAAGCAGAGCCTTTGGACAGACGAAATTATTATGATCAGCTGACGCTTTCCATGATGTATGCATATAGTGAGCATTATGTACTGACTCTGGGGAAGAGAGATGTGGGTACGTTAAAAGAGTTTCTGGAGAAGCTTCCGGGATCTTCAAGGCAAAAGGATGCTCAGCTGCGTGCTGCGTATGGCTATCTGATGCTTCATCCGGGTGTGAAGATGACTGCGCCGGATGGGGATGTGGGGCCGGAAATGAGGGTGTATCTGCATGATCTGAATGAACTTTACAGGAATCATCCGGCGTTGTATGCAATGGATGGTAATTCGGATGGGTTTGAGTGGATCCAGTTTACCAGCTATGATGAGAATGTGGTTGCGTTTCTTCGTAAGACGGAAAAGCAGGAAGAAACGATTCTTGCGGTGTGTAATTTTTCACCGGTATCTTATGACAGTTACCGGGTTGGTGTGCCTTTTGCAGGGAAATATAAGGAAATTTTCAACAGTGACAGTGAAAAGTTTGGCGGACAGGGTGTGGTGAACGCACGGGCGAAAGCGGCTATTCATATGGAGTGTGATAACAGGGAGTTTTCTTTGAAGCTGAAGCTTCCGGCTTATGGTGTGGCGGTATTTGGGTGTACACCGGAGAAGGGGGATGTGAAGAAAAGCTCTGTGAAGAAAGGAAATGTGAAAAAGACTGTGGGGAAAAGCAGAGGAAAGCGTATGGATAAAGCGAAAATGACGGTGGTTGAAAAATCTGTGGCTGTAAAGGATGCGGTAAAGGTTGTGAAACGGGTGGCTTCTCGCAGGAAGGGGGCTTCCGGGGATGAGTGATGGTTTGTGAATTAAATGGGAATATGGTTGGGGGTGATTGGGGTGGTGAGGATTTGAGTGGATTGTAGGAAAAAGTGCTTGCATTTTTTGTAAAATACGGTATAATATCAGTTGTGTTTAGCACAAGCTGGAATAGCTCAGTCGGTAGAGCACTTCACTCGTAATGAAGGGGTCGTGAGTTCGAGTCTCATTTCCAGCTTATATATGACTGATAGGAGTCCGGTGTCTTTGGAATATGAAGATGCCGGGCTTTTTTTGTGTGTATGGATGTGGTTGAGGGACGCCAGAGGAAGGTGGCATCGCTCCGGCAGGGACTCCGTCGGGGGATACTACTAGGGCTCCGTGAGACGGCTAAAAGCATTGCGGCAGGGCCAGAACTCGCCTGCGGCTCAGACAGCAGACCCTGCCGCAATAACGCCGTCTCTCGCAGCCCAAGTAGTAATCACCCCTCCTCCGCAGCAGCCCGGCCCGATGCCACCTTCCTCTGGCTGACGTTCCAGCCGACAGGAAAAAACATGCGGGGTATGGAAGCGGACTGGGCGTCCTGTCCTGAAATGTTAGACTGGCACAGAATATTCCTATAAGTATCGAAGAATACAGAAACAGGATCGGCACAGCGTATCACCATAAATATCGAAGAATACAGGAACTAGATCGGCACAGCGTATCACCATAAATATCGAAGAATACAGGGACCAGATCGGCACAGCGTACCACTATAAGTACCGAAGAATACAGAAACCAGATCGGCACAACGTTCCATTCTGAGTACCGCAGCATACAGACAAAAGTCAACAACGCAGC